>Ga0209367_1009037_pt1 | contig 13585 bp, 12 predicted proteins | sample WorMetLIZISLAND2_FD_187412 | JGI IMG/M metagenome (GOLD analysis project Ga0209367, IMG submission 187412) | Marine gutless worms symbiont microbial communities from Max Planck institute for Marine Microbiology, Germany - Olavius geniculatus... ... | reverse complement strand
GTGTAGCAATATGCCTACACAAATTTGGTCAGCGCTTAGTCGCTCCTCGCCTCCAGATTTTAGAAATCTTTCGGGTCATCGGTGCTGAGCCCCACCACCACGGCAAGGTGGCTGACCTTGGTGGGGAGTCAACCAGTCATTTGTCATCAGTTTCTTTAGCTGTGTTTCGCTTATTTATTGCAAGTCTTTTTATTGATGTCACATTAAACGTTGTGACAGACAAGCTGCTATAAGGGTTTAGCCTTTTCCAGTGCAGTTGTGATTGTGATTCTTATCTGGTCTAGGAACAATATTTTACTGACCGAGATTAATTGTCTTGTGCATCTGTGCCATAAAACAAATTACCAAAGTATGTAGTTGATGTGTGTGTTAACGCAAGATTTGTTTGTGGTTTGTAAAAGTTTCACGAGTACCTAGATTATGCATATGTCAACTAGGACAAGGTTATTGTTCATTTGCACTAGAAATTTAAGACATCTGCATCCATAGTTTACATAGCTTTATCATGCATGCATTCATTTTCGTAGTCTTTACACTAATTATTTTGATGATACAGTGCAAACTGTGTACATTTGTACGGTGGGAATTGGCAAATGCAGGATGCTTTTTTATACATTACATTGGTTTTAAGTGACATTTGTTACTATAAGTTGCAATAATTTGCATTAGTAGGCTTATTTTTTCATTACTTGAAGCATTTTAATTTTTCTTGTCTGTTTGAGACTTTTGCGTCATTCTGCCAAGGGTGTGCTGTATTTGAAAAAAAATATTCAACTTTTATGTACTTGAGTAGATTCAGTTAAAACTTAACAGTATTGCAGCTACAGTTTATTACTATACTGTTAATTTGTATGTTTGCAGCTGATGTGGTTAATTTTAAAGTTCTTCTTGCTGGCAACAGAATTATCAGTGATTGTCTTCGGATTCATGTTTGGTGAGTTTGCTTAGTAGCTAGTTATTAGTGTGTTAATAATGTTGTTTGTTTGAACGGGAGGCCTAATTGTACTTTATTGTAGATAAGAACTGATAAGCTGGCCTACAAGTGATTACTGATGCTATAGTAAATAAAAATGGTGATAGGACCCCACCTTGGCGGACACCGCAAGTCATAGAAAAATATTCTGAGAAAATGCTCTCCCATCTAACAACAGCACCACATTTGCTATACCAATTAATGATTGCATTTAGCAATATCAAAGAAATTTTTCGCTTTATAAGCGTTAAATAAAGACCATAGTGGTTGGTTTTATCGAACGCTTTAGCCTACTTAAATCCAGGAAACAAGCATTTACTGTAGAGCCATTTTTGGTAAAGTACTCCATCACGGATGACAGTGCATATATAGCATTAGAACATCCCAATTGCTTCTTGAAATCAAATTGAAGATCTGAGGTTTCCTGATATTCTGAAAAAATTTCAACAAGACACATTTCAAATAATTTTGACACAACAGAACTTAATGTAATTCCTCTATAATTGTTAATATCAGTAGAGTCAGCAGATTTATCTTTTACTAGCGGAATAATAATACCTTTACCAAAACAGTTAGGTACATAACCATTCCTAAGAATGGCATTGAATAGTTTGCACAAATGGACACAGAGCAATGAGTGAGCATATACTAGATGTTCAGCCTCCACACCGTCTAGACCAGAGGCCTTACCAAGCTTAAATTTACTGATACACAAAGCAACAAGCTCAACAGAAATATAATCATGCACATGAACCTGACTATGCAAATACCCATCAAATGCTGTCAAAAACTCATTGAAAAGTTTATTACTTTGTATAATAGAATTACTTGAGCAAGCTACTTTAAATACAGCAGCAAATTTATTAGCCACATCAGTGGGGTCACTAGCACTATCCACTATTCCCGAGACAGTAGCATGAGCTGTAAACTTAGACCTCCATGTCTCCCATAAGGAAGAATAATCTTTTTTCATTAAAGAGTCATTTAGGTCATTAGAGACATATCTATCATTACTTGTACGTTTATGTTTTATTGCACGTTTATACTGTGCTTTACTTTGCTGTTTTAGTCTGAAAATGTCACCATTCTTTGGTCTACCACAATTAATCCACAGCTTATGAGCATCCACTGACTTTTGTTTTAAGTCTGATAATTCATCATCCCACCAGTGTTTAAAGAAGGCACGTGAAGTTCTTGGAACCACATTCTCAGCTGCACTGAGCAATGCAGTAACAATTAGAGCACAATACTGATCAGTTGTTTCACTGTTAATAATAGGCACGTTGATAGCATTTAGTCTTCTCTATGTTTCAAATTAATATACGTCCAAATCAGCTTTGTCCCATCTGAGTTTAGTTTGCTTAGCAGCACTTTTATTTGCCTTGGCCTCAGTGAGAACTACAGACAGTGAGCTATGGACATGAGGATAGGCAAATGATCAGAGAGATTAGTACTACTATCCCAAACCGTACATTGACCACCCACGGAGGTCAGGCTGCTACTTACTAGAAAGTAATGAATGAAATTACTTTCTGCTGTTGTAGGTCATCTTGATAGTAGAAGAAGCATTCAGAGGGTCGTTGCTGTTACTTTCGCTGTTTCTTTTGCGTACTCACTCACACAGGTATCTACGTGTTTGCGGACATTCGTAGCACACATAGTTTTCATTTAGCTAACTGAGCATTAATAATACACACTGTAACTACCTATATAAGCAATAGGCAGACCTATGGCTCAAGCTATTTAGCTCTCCAAAAGTTATTGGCCACCTGTTGCTGTATGCTGCATTTATCATCAGATGAACTGGACGAACTCACGATGGCTGTGCCATGATGACAGCACTATAAATATTGTCATTTGTATTATTTTTTATTATTAGTAGTACTTTATTAGCATTGCTATTATTTCTAGTATTTCAATTGTTGATATGTGGTAGCTTTTGTTGTATGAACCATCATAGTGGATGTTGTCATAGTAACAGCAGCAGTAGTAATATCTGCGGTGGCATATGTAGGGTGCACTGGAGTTTTTCAGTCCAAACGAAAAGTTTCACAACATCACCACGGAAACGGGAATTTCATACAGTCTCTATGGTCACGGTGGAATGATATTCTGGTTTGTCAGCTCGCTGTTTTTGTCTCTTGTAAGTATGATAGAGGTTTCTTGATGTCATCGTCTCACTCTGTCATTAAGTTGCACGACTGGGACATTGTTTGTTTTTTGGAAGGCTCTTGTTTGGCAATACATAATGTCGATGATTGTTTAAGATATACGAGTGATGTGGCTTAACATAGTAACTTATGGAAAGCCACTAGTACTGGACACATTGCACGAATGCCTGATGAAACAGATGCAAAACAGATCTTAACAGCTTCCACCGCAGGAAAGTGGAGGAGACCACTGGGACGTCCTCGTATTATGTGGATGAAAACCATTCAGCAGGATCTGAAATCCAGCGACCTCAATATGGACGATGCAGTTGACCTGGCTCAGAACCATCCACTCTGGAGATTGATGTCTACGTTCGGCGCTACGCACTCTTAGTGGTGCTTGCCAGAAATGATGATGATGATGATGACTAGTACTGGCATTAGTATTAGCAGCAGTAACAACAACAGTGGTTGATACTGTGGTGTCTTATTTTTCATTGTTTCACATGGACTTGCACTGGCATACCTCGCCGATCTGTGTCAACCAGTGGCATCAGTCGTCAGCAGACAGCGACTGCAATCTGTCACTTGTGGTGACCTCGTCATCAGTTCAACTGTCACATACTTTGGTGCTCGGTCATTTGCTGTTGCAGGACCCAAAGCCTGGAATCAGCTTCTGGCTTAGTCTACATGTAATGGAGTCACCTTTTCATTGGTGGAACCAACAGCCCGCCAGTTTGTCCGTCATTGAAAGATCGTCTACATGCTTCAACATGTCGACATCTATACTCGATGACGGTTCATTTCTTGACACAATAGCTGGCTGCAAACAACTCCGTTTTCCCTCCCTTCCTCACTGTTCTTCATATTGGAGAAGATCCGTTGGGCTACCACAACAACAACATGGACTCAATCATCTTTTTCAAAACCGCTTTGAAATCATTTTTTGTTTTAGAGACTGTACAAAACAGACACTTTGCAGCTTTGTACTGATTTGCATCATGTTATGGCACATTAGAAATTGTCGTTGCTGTTATTGTTACTATTATCAGCAGTGATAACCTCTGCTGTTGCTAGCAAGAAACGTGATGTCTGACAGATCTACTCGAAAAATTGTGCTTTACAAAAATGTATGCAAATGTGTCATATTTTTTTGGTATTATTGCAAGAACATTTACAGCTGTTTTTACATTACTTGTGTGCCGTTCAGTGAAGATTTACCGTTTAGTTGTGTCATTCTTTGGGCACAATTTACTGTATTCTAATGATGTTGTGTTTAATTGCAGCTGTATATTGCAGTCTGTATTCTGCCTCTGACTAACTTGAGTAATCACTTTGCAATACCTGGTAAGTCTGCTGTTCACTTTTGAACATTCTTTCTTTCTTCTACTTATTGGTGACCTGTCTTAGTGTTTACATTATTGGTTGCATTAACCAGTATACATTACAAGTATACTGTTTTGGTAGTCAACCAGGCTGCCCAGGCTAATTCAGCCTTGCCACTTCTCTATTGGTCATTATCATTCATCGACAACCGTGGGCTCAACGCCCATTGGTGTCTGATGCCATTGTTACTATCGCTGCCCACCGCTGCCTATCTAGGGCAGCGTGGCTTAACTCCTGCAGGGTTGCCCCACACCACTGCTCAATGTCATCTGACCATTCTCGGTGAGGCCATCCTCTTTTGTTTGAACCGTCCATCATTCCGAACACCAGGGTCTTTATTTTTCTGCTGTCGTTCATTCTACAGATATGGCCGAAGAGGCGCAGCTTTCTCCGTATCACTTTCTGCAGTAGGGTTTCTGCCAATTGAATCTTTCTGTACAATTCTTCATTAGTGACCTTTTGTGTCCATCCTATCCAGCTCTGTTGGTGTGCAAAATGAATCGTGATGGTTGTGGTCACCACAGGGGGCCAAAGTCAAGAAATGGTGAGTTCTGCATAACAGTATAAGGTCTGTGACCAGGACTGCTGGCATGCTTGCCCAGTCAGTCCAAAGCACTGGCTGTTAGTAACAAAGCCGGCCATCTGGCTGACATGGGTTATATGCTAGCTTCATTGGGTTTAACTCTTGCCGTCTTAAAGTAGTGAAAGATGGAATAAGCTTCCATCAATAGACCTCACTGTTTATGTAGAACTTTTTTCTTAATATTTTTGCCATGCATGCAACAAATAAAGATTTTTATGTGCTGCGTGTTATACAAGAACTATGACAGAGGGACAGTGGAAAGTGTCATAAATATTAAAGTAAGTAAAAACTAAGTATTACGTTAATTTACTCAAGTTATTGCCTGAATATTGTACGAATCTGTTTTTTTTGTCCTTAACTTCTGCATTGTATGTATCTGTCACCTCTTTGTGTTGTTGCTATCATCTGTTCGGTGAATAAAGATTTTTTAAGATGCTGTTTGTTATTTGCAGTGAGGAGGTCTTTCTATGTCTACTGTTTCCTATTGGCAGTTCTCAACTCTGCCCAGTCTGTTGGCTGCGCTATGCTTGGCTTTGCATACATTCCCGCTGGTTGGTGGTATGTAAACTTCTCATTTTTGCATGTAGCATTATGATGAAATCTGTGATTTAGCGTGTCCAATGTACACATATAAACTATGACTATAAACATGTAAGCCTTGGCTGAAACAGTAAGCCTGATTGTGTTAATGGATGCAGTTTTTTGCATCTTGTTTGTATTATTGAATTAATTGTGGTTGAAAAGTTTATGCTGTTTAAAAAATGCAGTGACAAAAATTATTTTGCACCAGCTTACTTTCCTTTTTAAGGCTATCCTGTTGTGCTTAAAAACTGTTAGAAATATCAACAAACAGCAAACGGAAAGGAGCAGAATGATTTTTTTAAAGCAAAAATCTAGTCCAACTCAAACTTCTAGTGGGCCTTGGCCAGCACGTCAGTAATGTGTTGTAGATATTTCAAGGAACTGCATTGGTTGTTTGCTTGTTACAGTGTCGTCGATGTTACGGCTTACTTGTACTTCATCGGATTCGCTCCACTCATTTACTTCAGCTTTCTACGAAACTTCTTCATGTATGCATTTTTTCTGCTTGTTTAGCAATGGAAATGAACGTCCGACGAATACCTCACAGTAGACTGATATACTTGTGCCTACATCGGTGTTAATTCTTAGCACATGACGGACTGTAGTTGCTATGTACATTGTTAGTTGTACTGTTCTCTGTCGTTAAATTGTAAAACAAAAAACTTGTTTATAACAGATTTTATGAATTCTACTGCCATCTTTGTACTGCTGTCTGTGTTGATTACAGTATCAGTGTCATTGCATACTGGGTTCTTATTTGTGTCTGGTTGGCCGATCGATTTGTTCGTTCAATTTGCTCGTTTGTTGATCGACTGAATTGATTCTGTCATTTGTTTGTACATGCCTTCATTGATTCTTGACTCATTGATTTCATACGTTCGTTGATTATTCAGATAGTATGTTCCTTTGCCAGTAGAATTTTCATACCGTTCTCAGGTGTATGACTTAGCGGATGATTGATTAATCAGTTAATTATTCATTTGTGTACTTGTATTTATATATTCAGATTGACTGTTCATCCACAGGTGGAGGTCTTGTACCGTCTCAATGTGGTAGCAGACGATACTATGTATTCTTTATTTGTTTTTTATTTATAGTTATTTATATATTTATGTGTGCATTCAGATCAACAGTGCGTCCGCCGGTGGAAATCTCGTATCGTACGCAGGTTGATGATGTTGCAGACGATGCCTCAGATCGACTGCAGCCTCAGTATCACCCTGCTCCATTCTACCTCCCACCACGTGACATTGTTATCAACTCTCGGCCTGATGATGCTACCTCCCATAACATTCGGGACCCACCCGGCGCTGGCGGTGGTGCGCCAGCGGCCGGTGCCTTCCCATCCTTGCTCACTAACTACCAGTTCTATGTCGGCACCCCCGACCTTAAGCCAGCTACACAACGTGCTAGTCACGATCCACATCATCCACAAGACTCATGAGATATGAATTTTACAAGATGGCACGAAATAAAATGGAACATTTAGTTTCAGTTTTTTAATACTGTGTACATCGTGGTGGTTCAGCGGTAAGGGCGTTGGATTCGTGAGCTAGAGGTTATGAGTTTAACTCCCGAGCAGTCTGCTGCCCAGTAACAGTTTAGGCAAGTTGTTCGCACCTATATGCCTGTCAGTAAGCTATATAATTTGTTACCTGCCTATAGGTGGCGACGCTTTGCGACCAGGAAGGTAACCGTAGGTCTGGCATCACACCAGTTATGCATCACAGACTTTGTGATCTGTCCACCTATGGGCTCAGTGACCTTGACCAGGAAATAAGCTCCCTGCATACACTCGAGATGGAAATGGCCCAATTTGCTGTTACGTTACTAACATGCAGAAGCATAATGTGTCATGTCAGAAGTAGTTATACAGCCATTTGAAAAAGTGTTCTTCTTCAGAAGATGGTCAAACTTCAACTTGTTGAAGACTCCAGACCATGTCTGGTATTTGACAGTGTGAAGTGTAGACGTGTTAAGCCAACAGTCACAATGCCATAACGACTGTCGGCATGTTCCTCGCTCCTCACGGAAGGGTCACAACGCCCTTTCACCAGTAAAGGTGGAGTTAAATATGACCGCCTTTCACTGCAATAATGAAAGCACTAAAGGGGGGCCACGTGTCCCAAATGGATTGTAAGGTGGAGTGCTTATCTCTGTCGAGGCCATCGCGTCCATAGGTGGATACTGGATAGGTAGGTGTGTGGCCAGTGCATACTGCATAGTACCTTTCCAGCTGCAGAGCATCACTGCCCTTTGACTGGTACCATATCGTACACGTGTCTTTGTAATAGCTCACATGTGTTGCTCTTGCCCAGAGTAGTAACTTGATAGCCAACTGGCCAGGTATTGAACAGATGATCTGTTGATCCCAGGTCTGATGTCCCAACCACTGAGCTATTCATCGGTATTGTAGCACTGCAGCGATTGATGCTAATCATTTCCTGAACCATGATTGAGCGAATTTTTACGTAAAGCATGTATGTTACTATTCTTGTGCACCACCTGGTAGGCAGACATCTCCTGAGCTGCTGCATTAGTGTGTATATTCATTTGCTTTAGTGATGGAAGTCTGTTTTGTTTTCTGGTTTTAAGGAGGTTTTATTGTGTCACTGGCTATTATGCGGCTGTGCTACCCATCTGTCAGTCTATCCATCTATCCTGTCTGAAAAAAGGTGTAGAAAAGTCAAAATTGGTGTTTCTCAGTGCAGCTAATTTTCTGGTGTTTTAATGTACAGTGTAAATGGTCAAAGATCAAGATCATGGAATCCCAAAAATGGATGGCCACATACATGTTGGCACTGTGCGTTTTTGCTCAAGTGTTTTACATGGGATGATATTAATCACCGCCATATCTGGTAATCGGTTTCCAAATCATTCAGCATTTCAGAGTAAGGAATTGTAGGCTTTTTTGCTGTTGTAAATCGCAAGCACGTTGCAAAATACGGACTGGAATTGAATCCCGACTTGCATTTATTGGAATTTGTTGATCTTGGTTTTCTTGCTTTATTGCTAGTCAGAGGTGCATGTGTGTGTTCCTGTGTGTATGAACATGGTGATGGTATGATTGTATGAAATTAATACTATCAGTGCTCAGTTAGTAGTTGCAAGAATATTTTCGACTAATCTTAGCTCTCTACAACTGTCTACGATATAGCATAATATCAAGCTGCATTGGTTGGCATTTTTATATAACTTATTTATCTGCTTATGCAAATTATTGATTTGTGTCTGATGTAACATAATTATGTGCGCATTGTACAAAATCTTACTAATGTGCTTCGTTATATGGTCATCCAAGTCGGCTAAATTATGGGTCTTCCCCATCTTTCTGTCCATATGGGCTCGTAACTGAAAAAAAGAAAGGTGTAGAAAACTAAAATTTATGTGAACATTGTCCAAGGCTAGAATAACTGATGTGCCAATTTGTGGTGATCTTCTTCTTCTTCAATTTGTGGTTGGGATGAGGGCTGAGCAGCTCCTAAGTGGACGACTGCACAATACGTCGGCACTAAGACAACGTGTCACACTGTATGCATGGTACCAGTCCGGTTTTGACTACTGCAGTCAGTCTACTGTATTAAAACGTGTAATAGTTATTGCTGTATCAGTTGCATTTGCCACAAGTAGTGTCATCTGTTCAGAGAAACTGGTGACTAGTTATTTATCGGACAAAAGGTATAGCTTGTCATGAGCAGAAAGGTTTATCTAGATCTCTTAATTTGAACAGTCTGTCAGTTTGTTCTTTACATTGCAAATTGGTTTAAACTTGGAAGTAGTGCTACTTCGGCTATTCATCATTCATCATCATACACCACTAAGAGTGCGTAGCGCCGAACGTAGACATCAATCTCCAGAGTGGACGGTTCTGAGCCAGGTCAACTGCATCGTCCATATTGAGGTCGCTGGATTTCAGATCCTGCTGAATGGTTTTCATCCATGTAATACGAGGACGTCCCAGTGGTCTCCTCCAGTTTCCTGCGGGGGAAGCTGTTAAGATCTGTTTCATCAGGCATTCGTGCAATGTGTCCGAACAGGGACAGGCGGCTTGACTGGACTATGGCTGAGAGATGGGGTTGCAGCATTCTCAGACACCACTGATCAAGTGCATCGATCTTGCGCACATCATTCTTAGTAACTGCCCAACACTCAGAACTATGGCTATTACGGATGATTAACTGAATGATTCTCCAAACTGCTCTATGGTGAAATTCACCGACTGTCACTCGAGCTGCATTTTACAGAAGTGCAGTCTTCATAGGTCCGATGGCAGAATTTTCATTGAAATAATTAGAATAATAGACTAAGCAACTAAAAAATGTGTGAAAACACAAAACACTCAATAAAATCTACGTAGCCTACGTAAACTTAACATGCCAGTTTTCCGTTTTACATAATGACTAATGAATTGACAACTGCTTATTTTTGCAATTTCTCATGAATTATAAATGGATTTCAAAGTTTAAAAATGTGCACATTGGTGCTTAATATCTTATGAATGATTTGGCACAAGATGCAATGTCATTCATAAATTGAATAATATTTTTTTAATACACTGTAAATACCACATATATTATTAACAGTAGGGATTATCATTATTGGTAACATACACTATTATCGTACACATCAGTAACATCAACAGTAATGGAAAAATAATACAGCCTAAATCATACGCAAAGAAAATTAAACAAAATGAGAATTTAAGTAACATTATTTGACAATGACTGAAACAGCAACAGGATGTGCCAGTGTTGCATGTTAAACATTCAGTCGCACTCGCATAGGAGCTAACACAATCTGTTTCATCAGGCATTCGTGCAATGTGTCCGAACAGGGACAGGCGGCTTGACTGGACTATGGCTGAGAATAATGCTACTTAAATTCTCATTTTGTTTTAAATATAATCTGCTCCTTGCTGTGCCACATCAATGGCGCATAAAATTATAATAACAATGAAATAATGAAACTACATGTTAGTGCTACATTCGTAACATTACATATCATACAATTATCACAAGCAAGTGCATTAATAAGAAACTTAATCAACTACATGTTAAAAGCGGTAATCACTGAGTAAACTGACTGAACAAATATTGTTCTAGTAATGCACAAAGCTATAAAACGGAATAAACAATACAAAAATAGTTAACAGCACCAGTACAACATATACTACATAAGTAAACATATAGGCAATGTAGGGAACATACTGCATGATAAAACGCTCGTACTTCAGTGAAAAATGATCGACTTACTGCTAAATTTTTAAGTAAATAACTTCACATCTTATCTGCAAAAACATTTTGTCAGCAACTAATACCCTGCACACGTGAATGTTAAATTCTCTAGCAAACAAATGACTATTTCTTAACAAGCTATACAAAATCAAACAACCATAATTTCATACGCTGGGACCATGCCAAAGTGATCGACAGAGAAAGCAAGAGAACAGTCTGTTGGATCAAAAAAGCAACAGACAGCAGAAAATAAGACAAATCAATTAACCGAAGCAAGGGCCTAGCATCATACCAAAATCATTCCGAAGAAAGGAAGACAACAACAGTGCCTAAACGTCAACAGATCGGTAAATAAAGGCCGTAATTTGTAATGGGCAGAAATAAGCATCTTGCCTATCTGTCAGTCCGTATACAGGCAACTGGTTTAGCATTCTTCAGCTAAGGTCAAAGGTATGATGGACGGCCGCTTAGTGCCGACATATTCTACCGGCTATAACTGTAAACAGAACGGAGGAATACAGTACAGCGATTGCATCAACCAAGCAAGCATTACCCTATACCCATGTAAACGTTGAGGTCTCTAGCAATCAGATGGAACTATTTCTTGTTGGTAGCACTCAGAGCTCGGCTCAGGTCTTCGATACTTTGAAGGAAACAGTCGAGAAAAGGCCGAGACTTGGATGATGGCGGATAGGAAGTCACCAGACTGCCAAGAAACTTGTCCTCAGCTCGATAAGCTGCATGACAACACGAATGACAATCTCAATCAGTTGAAAGGATCAGCGCTTGATACAGTGCTGCATATGCAAAACAGACTCGCGATCAGGAGTGCTTTACAATCTTGAAAGTGGCAGCTGATTGCTGATGATACAGTGGTACACTATGCGGCCATCCACTGCCCATGTCAGTAAGTTGACTGAGCTATGGTGCAGCCAGCCGACACATCACTGCCCCAATCAGTCACACAAGGAAATCACCATAAGCTACTTCCTTTGTACAGCTGACTGGGCTGCCTGGCCGGCCGGTGCGCCAGCCTGTGTTTGCAGGCTGCACGCGGCGGCTGTGCGATCGACGGCTCTGGTTAGTGACGAAAAGCGCATTAGAGGTGTGTATACACGACGATGTGCTATACAAATTGACAACCTTTACCTTTTACCTTTACCTTCATTGCTCATGTTATATTCATCAAATGAATTGGGTGAAATCTCACAGTGGCTGTGCCATGATAACAGCACTATAAACATTGTTGTGAACTTGTGACTATAGCTAATGGCCATTTGCTAAGTGTGCCTGCATTATGGGATTGTTCGGTGATTGATTTCCTTTCACCGTTTAATGTGAAGTAGTACATTCCCTTTTTGTACTGTCGTGCTAGCTGTCATGAGTTTTAACTGCCTCTTGCAGCTTGCACCAAAATCACAAATCAAAATCGTGAATTCGTGACTGATATTTTACGGTTTTTTGTGCAGTTATCATTATAGATTCATTTTCTATGAACTATTTTTATCATTGGAGTTCTTAATACTGCCAGAACTATCAGGGTGCTTTTTATGACTTGTTGTGAATGAATGTTTGGGAATCATAGACGTAGTATGTGTTATGTGTGACATTCCATGGACAAAGTGAGGTAATTAATATCAATTAGAAATGCATGAACATGATGGTAAGAAAGTTGTAGTGTGATTCCGTTGGCAGCAATACTATGTTTCAGTACTGCAGCTGCTGTTTTCAACTTTATGATGAATTTCCATGTTTTCGTGTTTTTTTCTATTGTTTTTATGATAATCACATGATACTCATATTGATACCATAAATCTTATGAATTACTGCTACCTTTTGCTTGTTAAACTAGCAAGAGTTGTCTGCTTTTTGTGAAATTATGAGATTTGTAATAATATGTCTGTAGTTATGTCACCATCATTACTTTTGCTTCTGCGATTTTTGGTAATGAAATTAGTTCACATATTGCAGTGTTTTTGCCAGAAGTTAATTAGACTGTTAAAAGGTTTGTTTGATTGTATACAAAATCGTTCATGTTTTTTATCTATGTACTTTTTACTACTAAATGGTATTCTGTTTAGTTACGCATGTACATATTATGTAGCGTGTCACAGCATCAATGTCATTGTCATGATTATTGAGTGATGGTGATCGCAGAGGTTTTATATCCTATTTATGCTAGCATAATTTGAGAATTATGACTGTTATTTACTGTTTGATGGAGAAAATTTGACATAATGAACTGTCTAGTGTCAAGCTTAGATGTTAGTTGGTATTCATGGACGGTGATCTTGTGCAAGTATGCATGGTCCGCAGGTGCTTTAGGTGCATGGTTTACGTTTGGATCTAGTCAATCATGTGAAGTTTAGTTGTGATGTGCTTTGTGTTACGTCTGATGTACACCATGGTCCATAAAAAACGTGCCACTTTTATTTTTTGATTAGCTTCGTGAAACATCGGCTGATTAGTCCGCCCGTAAGCGATAGCTTGCGGAAGCGGACTTAAGTTTTGCTGTGGTTTATTTTCTTTTTTTCCCATCGCGTAATCTCCGAGCTCCGTGGGCCGATCGTCGCGAAATTTTGCACGATGCTCCTAAGTATGTTCGATTTTATAATCCCGGGCCGAAATTTTGGGGGAGCCTCCCCAAAAAATTTTTAGGGGCCAAAAACATGCAAAA
>Ga0209367_1009036_pt1 | contig 13587 bp, 9 predicted proteins | sample WorMetLIZISLAND2_FD_187412 | JGI IMG/M metagenome (GOLD analysis project Ga0209367, IMG submission 187412) | Marine gutless worms symbiont microbial communities from Max Planck institute for Marine Microbiology, Germany - Olavius geniculatus... ... | reverse complement strand
GACCACGTGACTGTCCTGAGGCCTGGCAATTTTTGAGGGGTCCGTCCAGGAATCGAACCCAGGACCTCTCGCTCTGGTGAAGTTGACCTGAGTCCAACACTCTAACCACTCGGCCACCGAGCTCCAGTGTAGTATGTTAATGCATTAAATCAGTTGATTTGTCTGTACTCTCGGTAGGCTATGTTTTTCTCTGAAGTGGAGGTAGGCTTATCACAGACATGCGGATAGGGGCACTCTGCAGTAATCCGACCATGCTTCCTACGTGCAGTTATATGGAATAATCAATAAGGGTACATGCTTTTTCGAAGCAGCATGTGAACATGATAAAAATATTAACAAGTAGCCCAGCTGTCGCTAGGGTGGGCCTTACATACCGCTGTTATCAGAAGGCCAGCGTCTGACTTCTGATTGCTATAAGAAAGTGATTTCCCGGAGTGACTACAGTCACTTACACGCTACGGTGACGCTGCTACCGTGATCAATAATTTTTTCCAGCGTCTTGATTTTCCGCAACGCGTACCGCCAATGGGAATTGGAGGCAGGTTGCAGCAAGCGGCACAGTCGGCATGCTGCAGGGACAACAAATGTACGTGCCACTTTTCTTTTAAAAGTTGCACAAAACATCGATTTTTCTGCTTATTTTATTAGGTTTAATCTTTCTAAATTTGCACTGAACACCGAACAGTTTAAAGTTGTACAATCTGTGTATTTAATGCCCAAAACGAACCAAATTGCAAGCCTATTTGCATCTATAATAATTTATTGAAAATTTTTAGGGGGTGAAAACTGCAATAACTGAGAAAGGGCAATCTCCCAGTTTTTTCTCTTGCGTTTGTTCCGTGTACATCAACGGACGCGAAAACTCTGAAAAAGTGGGACGATGCCACATTATCACTTTTTTCAGAACTTCCGCGTCCGTTGTTTGATACCATGTTTACTTATTTAATGCAGTTTTCAGTGAAATTTGCTTTTACATACCGCAGCGTTGTGTAACTGTAAACTGTTTCCCGTTTGTCTTGTATCTATCTGTGTAACTGCATTTTTAGGACAGGAGGCCCCGGCTAGAGCATCATGTGTTATATTTGTCTAAGTGTATCGTTTTATAGTGTTATTATTGGTAAAGTTCAACAATAGGTCCGTTGCTGGAAGTCATTAGCTGAATAAGCAGCAGAATGATAATGGAACAAGCATAAACACGCATAAAAATCTTCACCGTCCCGCAGGTAAATTCTTCATAGTAGTGTTTTTCTAGCATTTGCTGCAGTTTTTGAGTTGCAAAAACAGCGATTATTGCCAACGGACCTATTGTTGAATTTAACCTTATCGTTATTGTGTCATGCAAGAGATCACTCAACACTGATGATTTATGGGATCGATTGGGCGACTTCACTTTTTGACTTAGGCTTTGGAGTCTTTCGCTAAGACAAAGCTAAAGCTGAACGTTAAAGTCTGCACATAGACCATAGTTCAACTAAACTAGTGACTTAGACCATAATTTAGACCAAAACAATTATAAATGGCGGATAAACCGGTTAACCTAACAAGAAATAAGTCAACCAGTTACGCTTGGCTTGGACTTGCTTATTTATTTGTGCCGCGCACGCAAATGACGTAATTACGTAATGTCTTACGTCATTGTGTAGTCATTACGGCGTTCATTTTTTGTACTAGACTGCTTTAATTTACTAAATAGTTAAATAGTTGCCATGTTTTCACTCAGCTAAAGTCAAAAGTTGAAGTGGATTCAGGCTCAGCGAAAGTTTAGCCTTAAGGGCTAAAGCTATTAAGACTAAAGCTATCTCTTACATGCAAATTGAACTGACTTTAGCCAGGTTAGTTTGGCTAAACGTTGGTCTAAGTACGGTAGGTACTTAAGTAGGTACTTAGACCAAAGTTTGGTCTAAGTCAGTTGACTCAGACCAAAACTTTGGTCTAAGTACCTACTTACTTTACTTTTTGACTTAAGTATGTACTTAGACCGAAGTTTTCGCTTAGCGAAAGGCTTAACGAAAGTCAAAAAGTGAAGTCGCCCATCGAATTCGCTGAGCTTGATTGCTGGGCTGAGACAAATGCTGATCTATGAATGGCTGATCATTATGTTTTTCATTTTGATCCAGCATAGCTGATTCTGTACACTAGTGTACTGTGTACAGGCCTATCGTGAGCTACAGTAGGGTTTGGGGAAACATTCTCGCAAGGTTTCTCTGGTGAGAAAATTTTTGAATTTTTTTTAAATGGCCCATTTTGGTGTACTTTATATTTTTGAGCTACGTCAGGTCTTTGAGCGACGAATCAGAAGTGGCCAGAAGTTCGTTGCGATCTTCATTAATTTTTCCACTGCCTTTGACAGTGTGCATCGTGAGTCCGTGTGGAAAGCCATGCTGGTGGATGGAATACCGGTCAGAATCGTCAACATCTTGCGCAACTATCATGAGGGCACAGAATGCTCTGTCCAGGTGTACGGCGAATTCACCGACAGCTTTAATATCACCACCGGTGTTCGACAGGGCTGCATCCTGTCCCTGATGATTTTTAATATTATCATTGACTGGATCATGAATCGCACTGGTGCCTCCCCATTTGTTGTCGGCAAGGATTTGTCGGTGCAAGACCTGGACTACGCCGATGACATCGCACTTTTGGCTGACTCCTAGACAACGTAGCCACTGCAGCAGCACAGCTAGGACTTAGGATCAGCGGGCCAAAAACCCAGGTGGTGAGTTTTGGCTATGACACACCAGTGGTCACTCTTGATGGCACTCCACTTGAAGTTGTGCCTATTTTTGTTTACTTTGGATCCTTCATTTCCGGCGATTCCATTACTTCTTTGGAGGAGGTCGAATGTCGAATAGGCAAAGCACCTGGTGTCTTTGCCAGACTCAAGGAGTGTGTATGGAAGTGATGCAACATAAGTTTGAAGACAAAGATGAAGATCTACAATGCTGTAGTCATCACCACTTTGTTGTACGCTTCTGAGTGCTGGGCGCTCTTGGCAAGCGACTTGATGAAACTAGAGGTTTTCCAGATGAGCTGTCTCCACCGAATACTTGGGGTAACCTGATGCGACCAGCTACGGAATGACATGATATGGCACCGTTGCATGGATCAGCCCACCATTGGGAAGTGGATTCAGTGGAATCTTTTTCGATGGTTTCGACATGCGGTGTGCCGAATGGACGATTCCCGCTTGCCAAAACCGCTTCTATGGGCAGAAGGTGTGGATGGTTGGCGCTGCCTCCTAATGCACCAAGGAAACAATGGAAGGATCAGGTCGCTGCTGACGTGACGACTCATCTACCCAGGCGCCTTTACTGTGACCCCTTGATGGCGGTTGCTGGCATGACAGCTGAGCGCGGCACATGGCGGTGGTTGCGGTGCGACATCACCGACATCAACCGACGTCTTGACCAATCAAGCGAGCGCGCACATCCAGATGTCTCGAGCGTCATTGGATAAGCGCCGATCCGATCCGATCTCCAAACATCACTGGGCCTGAGGTAACTTATTCCTTTAATAGGACCCTCCCCTCTTGATGGGCCTGAACCTGTACGGATTACCTTTCAGTTAAGTAAAGTTAAAAGTACCACTTATCTATTTTGGACTGCTCTGGAAATAGCTAATTTATCTGTACAGTTTTTGTCTAGAAATGTAGTAACAGAATATACAGATGCAGGGTGAGATTAACAGCAACCAGGACCTGAGATAATAGATTAGCCAGTCAGCTCAGCTCAGCAGATTCAATCGACCCTGATTTATGCATTGTTGGAAAAGAAGTAATAAGAAATAAAATAGTCAAATTGTGCAATAGGGATGGGTAAGCGTTATTGGTGAAATGACATGACAGAAAGATACAAGAAATTTGAGCTAATGCTCACGGGACGCGCGAAAGCCTATAGCAGTTCCTGTTCGCAAACTGTCAGTCTATCTCTAGCTATTTCATTACGACTTTTACTGGGGTACCACTCTTTGATGCCCTCATATGCAGGTTTCCTTGAACCTAGAACCTCGGACCGTCAAAATCTACGTTCAATGCTGAAAATTTCATACGCAGCTTGTCAATGTTTATCTTAATTGTTTTCGGTGCAATTCGCTCTTGCAATGTGTCTTGCAGCCCGAAATCGCTAAAAATGCATAAAACCTCCTTTTTGGCGTTCAAGGTCATTTAAGGTCATTGAATTCGGTGCCAATCGAGAGCCAGTGTACAACTTCCTATTAGTGATTAATAATAACCTAGGCTCTATCTTGCACCGTTACTGAGATACTGCGACTTATTGGCCAAAAATCGCAAATTTTGCCCACTCCCCTCTCATTTAGCGCCCTCGTTCGGGGTGACCCCTTCGAATTTATAAAAAAGCTTTATGGTTCCTGAAGCTAGAGTCATCCAGGCAGCCGACGGTGAAGATTTGGTGATCCTAGCTTGGACCGTTTTTGCCTGATCCACCCGTGTGACAGATGGCATTGGAAGGACAGACAGACAGAATTGCGATGGTTAAGATGCGCTGAAAGCAGTAGCTGCTTTCACGCATAAAAATTTGGCAAAGACTTTGAAAAAAATGATAAAGTATTATATTGACTTATCAAGAATTGAGTCATGGCAAAACGTCCTATCTGTTGCTGATGACTTTTGAATAAAATTGCAAACAACTTTCAGTGCAATGCATTTTTAGTCTTTTCCTCCAGTTAGCGACTTTGACATAATTTGATAGATGCCAGTTCTCGTTTAAAGGTTGTATCCCAGATAGAGACTAGCGGTCAAGGTAACTTGTACTAATAAAAGCCAGGGGGTTTTATTTTATGTTTTACAGTTCTGTTAACTTTTGTGATTTCTAAGCTTGTTATGTGTTTTATTACTGGTACTTTTTCAATGCTGGTACAAGAATGTTATTTATTATCATTATCTGTAGTTAAAAGAACACATTGGCTTGTTTTGCAGAGTGAAATGAAGTTGTCAACAGTGAATGTCCATTAACTTTTTAAAGCGTTTTCTGTCCATGCAGCAACTGTGCGGCTTTGCTTGCCGATTAATTTATAGAACAACTTTCATATGCTGCATATTTAAAACATGTCTCAGACCAGTTCGTAGACTACTAGCATCATTTGTGCACTTTTTCAACAAGAATTTTTATGCCGCTGATGGTGACAAGTGGTTGTGCCCTCGGGACTCAGCTAGCTCGGGTTATTTTTTCACCCATCATGACTGTTGTTCACTGAATATGAGTGATGTAGATGGTTCTGATGCGATGCAGTCTCAGATATGGAAGCGTGTAGTATCTTTTAAACGTAAGTTGCTTGGTGGTTCGTCAGTTTTGCCTAGTTCCATTCTCGAAGTGGTTACGAGAAAGTCTCAGAACATACTGTCACTGCAGTCGAATTCTGCGCAGATGCCCAACTACGTCAGCTCGTGTTCAAAACGACCAAAATTGGAACTGAAACACAGTGCAATGACGCCAGATAATACAGTGGTCACTATACCGGAAGATTTTGAGCCAGGGCCTCGGTCAAATGCAACTCAGGAGTGTTGTATGTCATCAGAAAGTTTGGATTCTGTCAGTTTGCTTTTTGGAGATGAACTTGTTGCATTGTTTGATTCTGATAATCAGAAGAAAACTGGTACCTGTGCATCTGCTTCCAGTGGGAAAAGTGAGTTTCTGCCTCTGACGAAGGCTATCTATTGTCTCTATGATTTGTTATCTGTAGACTCACTGTTTCTGTTATCTGTTCATTTATTGCATTATTTGCAGCTAATTTTAATTGTCGCTTGCAGATATCGTTTTTTTTGCAGACTAAAGTCCAAGAGGATTTTGTGCTACAAAAGTTTGTGGCAATTTGGTATTTATATTGGATTGAATTTATATGCAGAAGTTTTTGTCAACCTTGAGTAGGGTTAGTGTCATGACCTTAAATACATTTAACTGATTTACGCAGGAAAAATAGTCTAATTTCAGTTATTCATCGAATTTCAGTTATTCACTTATTCGCACTACATAACAATGTCATAGATTTTGGTGATCACTTGCCGTATCTGACTTTTGTGAGAATGTATTGCTGTATTTATATTTTGTGCGTATTTTTAATTAGAACAGAAAAAGAAACGGAAGTTCTCAAAGAAAGCTGAAGACAAAATCTTGCGTCCTAACTATTTTGTAGCCATTCAGATTACCAATACGGATGTGAGTAACCTAAAGTCTTCTTTATCAGTTTGTGGCTGTTAATTAAGTTATTTTTTATCAAATATAGGGTCTAATGATCAAACAATGCGCACAACTCACTAAACTGCTAAACTGCTAAAGGGCTTGAGGATAAATGCCATTCTAGTCTCTGCATTTATTTAATGATGATTTGGTTATTTCTGGGATTGTTAGTTTTCATCATCATCATCAATGGATATCCGGAAGCAGGCCGAATGCCTCTATTTCCGTCCGAAGTAGACAACTTCAACACAAATATCAACAAAAACTGAACCAATACTGTTTTACATTGACTTCCGGTACTAGATGATGGATTTATAATCATAATACAAACTAAAACCACGCGAGATCTAATCTAAACGTCTCTTAAAACTACTAACTCTGCATGCTGATACAACACCATCAGGTAGTGAGTTCCATAACTTAACTAATCTATTTACAAAAAAATGTTTGACTATGATTATGTCTCAATTTCTTGGTCTTGGTACATTTAGATTGGTTTCAAACTCTATGATCTCAGTTTTGGTCTTAACATTTTGGTTTTGTTAACGTAACTGGCTGCCTGTGCTGCTAATGTGTTTCATTTTTAGGCAGTTAGAGTTAATTTGGGTTTTGCTGGGTCCAATAAAATTTGAGGATTGCTACAGCACGTTTTATTACATTTGACTCTTTTTTCTGTTGCCCAGCTTCCAGCATCAAATTGTTGAGTTTTGCTAACATGCTATGCTGGTGCTATTAACAGATCTGTCAAAGAGTCAGTGAGATACAGGAATCGATGTTGAAGCAGAATAAATTACTGAAACCGGCAATGATCGCTTTGCCAACTCTGCATTTGACACTTCTCGTTATGCACATTGCAGACGATCTGCAGCTGGATAGGTATACATGCATATTCTCAGCTTTTGATTAACTGACGAGTTTCTGCTTCCTTACTGTGCATTACTGTTAGCAGGGCAACTGGGGAAGAAGACACTTGTTTAGTATATCTGATAATTTCTGAATGCGGTCAGATGGGGTTAGCAGACTTTGTAAAGTATTTAGAGAGTGTATGTCTGATATACTGTGTTCAACAGTTCTTATGGGATATTTTTTTGTTTTTTGTAGAAAGATAAAGTTAAAGGTTAGAAGGTTAAAGGTGGTGTTATAGCTCTTAATGGAAACCCATTCCAGAGCTAAGGAGCGTCACCTGCCATATGGGATCCCACAGTGTTACTTGCCACCCAACACATTTGAATGTGCCCCACCTTAACCCCAGCCAGATAGACCAGTACTTGATTTACCTACCCCGGAGGGATGGAAGGCTGAGTTGACCTACGCGGCTGGTTAAATGCCGAGATGGTTTACCTGCCCACAGGCAGTCACCCATCCAAGTACTAACCCGGCTCGGCGTAGGGCAACTTCGTTGATCGAATCAAACACGTGCATCAAAGTAGTGCATGTCTATGAGCAATTTCTTAGCAGTATAAATTTGATATATTACACTTTTACTCAATTAACTAGGTTTTCTTCTTTAACACCCTTTGGGCTTCCATTTGCTAAACCTGCTAGGCTTTGTCTCGTCACTGTTGGTTGATTGCATAAGGTTCTCTTTAGTGAAATTTAAAAATGCTTTTCTGCACACATAACGAAAATCTTCTTCAGCAATGTGCATGGGAAAGCATTTTTAAGGCAAAGCAGCCAATTTGGGAAATAGGAGCAAACTCCTAATTTAGTAATGAATTTTGCAGGCCATCAGTTGTCTTTACAAAGTGAAAGATGAATGGTTAAAATTTGCGTATTAAAACTAAAAGTGGGAATTGACAAATTTGATGCTGTTTGCTCACAGGGCGAAAGTTGCACTTGACGCATGTTGTCAAGCTGTTACTGAGTCTTCAGTAAAACTACCAACTCTTTGTATCTCAGGAATTGATCACTTTCAGAATGCCATTGTATTCGCCAAAGTCCAGCCAGACGAGGATTTCGACCAGTTGGTTCTGATAGCAAGTATGTTGTGATGTTGTTTTTCACAATAAATTTTTGTTCAAAACAGTTCATTTAACAAGTTGCTCAATGTTTTATGTTTTAAATTCATTTAATGTTTTGTGTTTAGTTTTTTGTTTTTTGTTGATGCATATACATCGTGGGCCGTAAAAAAGTGCCGCTTTACTTTTGTCCATATCTTCACTAATTATTGACCGATTTTCAAACTTCTTTCACTGGCACACTCAGCAGACAATTTGCAATAGTGTGATTATTATATATCCCACCACACGGTAAATGTGTTTCTACACTACCTTGTGACATATAAATGTAAGCAATAACTAACAATAATAACAAAAATTTAAGAAAATGAAAAAAACGCTTTAGACCAACATTTCAATGAATGATTTGTATGACACTAGACTGTGTTATACCCACACAGTTTAGTGTCATACAGACCATTCACTGCAGTGTTGGTCTGGAGTGTTTTTTTCAATTTTACCAAATTTTTTAATTGTTATTATTGTTATGTATGCATATTTCTTTGATATTTTACAAGGTAGCATAGAGACGCATTTACGGTGTGGTGGGATCTATAATAATCACATTACCGGTATCACAAATTGTGTGCAGAGTGCGCCAGTGAAAATATTTTGAAAATCGGTCAATAATTGGCAAAGATATGGACAAAAGTAAAGTGGCACGTTTTTTCTGGCCCACCCTGTAATATGATTTTCTGTGAGCGCTGTGTAATTGGTTTTATGATTTCAATAATTGGCCTGCTTTTGCCTGCATGAAATTTTTTAACTTTATATTTTTTAGCTTTATATAATTAGATTAGTTATCGTTATATTGGTATTACATTTTCAACATTTTGTCATACTGATTGTTGTGTAGCCATCTTAATAGGTTGCATTATGGATTTTGCCCATTCGTCTGTCTGTTGCGTATGAACTCCTAACTTGACAACAAAAAATCACAAAAAGAATGAAGTCTTTGTGAACGTTCCTAAGGCAGTTTTTAGCTCAACAGGTCAAAGGTCAGAGTTACCATTAGGTGGTGCAGGTCTAGGTGGACGGCTGCATAATATGTCAGCAATAGGGTAACATATTTTTTAATACAAAGAATGTTTATATCAGGGCTGTACCAAATATTCTATTCGGTCTGAATAGTAGGCCAAATAGTGTATTCATATTCGGCCGAATAGTTGTGCCAAAACAGGCTGAATACGAATAATAAGCACTTTGCCATCACCACTTGTTTCTCCTACATTTAGCCTCAAAGGCAGTTGCTGTCAGCCCAGCTAAATGCCCTCACACGATGCTTTATGACATTTTTCTTAACCATTTAGTTTGCTGACAGTCATAAGCTTGTCATAAATCACCGTCATGTTTCGTTAGCGTCAGTAATCTTAGTTGTTCAACAATGTCCGATTTGCGAATTTTTCACCACTCCGCAATGAAACCAGGTCACTGGGCATCGTGTTTGAACTTGCGTCACTTATTTGTATTCTATTCATATTCGGCCAAATAATATAATAAATTATTCTTATGTGGCCGAATATTAAAATCTACTATTTGGTACAGCCCTCGTTTGTATGATTATGCTAGACCTTGCTACCGATCAGTTCAAGAAGCTAGATTTACTCTCTGCATATTCTGACTCGAAGGCCTTTCATCCTCATCTCACCATTATGAAGCTGTCAAAGGCTCCTCGTCTTCGTAAACAAGGTTGGTAGCTTTTTTGTTAGTTTTCATATTTGGTCTATTTCTGAGCAGATCGTGATATATTTTTGAAGCTACCCGCATTCAGCTGTTATTTTAAACTAAACTTTTGGCAATTCTAGCAGTAGGCTACTGTAATATGTTTTATACTGTCGTTATTTGTTAAATTGTTAAATGGAGATTTTTTTGCATTATTATGGTGCTGTTTCTCATATAACTTATTGTGGCGAATAAATGTGTTCAGTTTGTGTGCTGATGTGCTGGCGCACTTTCTGGCAAAACATGCAAAAAGTAAAAAAACAGATTACAGAATAAACTAAAAGATGTCTACACAGGCAGCTAGGTCCGTTGCTAGGGGCGCTCGTCCCCTTTGCTGCTTGAGCCTGCGAGTGTTAAACCCAGTATATCACAACGTAGATCCTTCTTATGCCATAAGGCTCATAGGGTGGTGCTGATTTTCATTTCCTTTAAACTCAGTGAGACACCAGTTTACACTGCTAGGCACTGGATACAGGGCTAGTGCATTGCGCACTGTGCCTGTTAGTATCTTAGCTTTCGTTGGTACTCATCGTGCCTACCCATGAAGGGATGGCCAGGCTGAGTTGACCTGGGATGCTGGTTAACCCATCTGCCAACAGTCACCAGTCCAATCATTAACCCATTAGCCCAGCATTGATTAACTTTGTTGCTGTGACCAAGTTGACCAACGATGTTAACAACTATGCCAAACCGCCATATTTATTTTTTTGATATTGTGCAATGCATTTTCTATGCAGGCATCAAGAAGATAGATAAGAGCGTGTATGCAGAACACAGTGAGACGTTGTTTGGACGTCAGCCAGTGACCAACCTGCAGCTGTGTTCGATGAATGCGCCAAAGAACAAGGACACTGGTTACTACAAAATACTGCATCAGGTTCAGCTACAATCCGCTTCCGTCGATGATAGCAGCAACAACTAGCAGTGATCGGAGCTCTTAAACTTTTGCCGAGAACCGTGCCAACATCTGGTGAATGCATTGGAGTCTCATTTTATGCCCTGTCTGCTATGTGAAACCTCTATTTGTAGACAGTGTCGTTCTGACAAACCAAGTTCCATATCTTTTCTTCTTATTGGGGACCGTGGCTCCCTGTTTGTTGCAGTGTTGCCTGAAGGGTTCCTGTTTAATGGCACCTTGTTCTGTCCAGCGGTTCAAGCCAAGTGACAGACAGATGAACAGATGGATGGACCACGTTATGACAGCAAAAGGCAACAAGAAAGTAGAGGGGTATTTTATTCCTAATACTTGGCCACTCATGCTGTTATAGATAGGTACAATATACATGCCTTACAGATATTAACAGCTGCTATTGCTATAAAGATTACCATAGTGATTAATGCCGATGACACACAGTCCAGAGATCGGCGCCAAAGTCAACTTTGAAAATCGGCGCCGAAATCGGTACTGATTTTTGAAGTTGATTTTCGTTCCGAATCCACTCGGGGTGAAAACCGGCGCCGAAAACAAACATGGCAAAGTGCAACATAAAAATTATGAATTCCCTGTGTAATCTGCACTTATAGTACTGGATATAATGACAACAAAAAAGTTTTATGAGAAGAAACATGATCTCGAGGCAGCTATGCATAGTGTTATCTCACCATCTGCAATGGATTTATTCCCTAGATGGTGTACCACATATACAATACCATTTCAACTAAACTCAATCAACTGAAATTATAGTCAAATGGTCGGACAGATCGAGGGAATTAAATTCGTTTCTATCGATTATTTTTCTGGTAGCACCGGCACTGGTAAAGACAAGAGACAATGAAATAGGCCTAGGCCTAATAAAAAAGTTAACTTACCATGAAAACGCATTGCGCAGTCATTTTGCGTATTTGTTCTCTAGATAGCAGCATCATTGTTTGTTTGCATTGCCTTACTATCAGCTTATAATCGTACACAATCAGCAGCTAATTTTACTGCTAAATTGTTGTAATGCAAAGGCAGGCACTATAGCTGTTAGACTGATAGCAAAATAAAAATTACAGTAGGCCACATGTTCGTACACCATCACGTAACACCACATTTTAGTCAACAGCTGTAATATTCAAAACTGCTTGCAATAATTGAGATTGGTAATATTCTTTGGTTTAAAATGTAAAGTTCAAATGTAAACTTTGCTATATTCGATTTTTCTGCAATAGTTGTTTTTGTGTGACCAATTTCCGTGACACAAGTAGCCTGAAAGCACACAAAAATGTCAACAATGACCATTGACCATTGACCAATAACACGTCTAGTTTCAAGCCGATTATCGACTTGGAATAGAGCAGTGTCCTAATCGGCGCCGGTTTTCAGTGCCGAGTTTTTGTGCTGATTTCGGATCCGAATTTGCATGACAGACAGCACAGAAGTTGGCACCGATTTTGTCGCCGACTTTCGGATTCGATTTTGATGTGGATATCTGACTGTGTGTCATCGGCATTTCAAGTGGTTGTATAATAAGTCACACACTGATACATTACAATGACGTTCGAAGTGGAACGGTATTGTTGTAGGCCTTATATATTACATTATCGATTTAATATTATTCGTGGCAGCTACCATAAAGTTTAGTAGTTACTGATACCTTAAACTGTGCATTTTTAATATGATGATAAACAATGGGTGAGGTCAAGTTTTGCTAAGACTAGTCTTTACTTGACTTTGGTCTAAGACCAAAGTCAAAACCGAACTTGACCTGACTTTGGTCTAAGCCCAAAGTCAAGTCCAAAGTCAAGACCAAAATCAAAATTAAATCAGCTGGCAATTTTTAATGTCAAAACAATGCAATTAGGGCTTAGCTTGACCAAATGGTTGTACCAGTTCATTATTTGAGCGAAATAATTACTTTTTGACCGGTAAAATAACGTGCGACATTCGCGTCTGGTAACTAATAGGCATTTTGTTACTTACTGTCTACTGGCGTTGACTACACAGACGACACTAGTGTAAGTAATGACGTCATTGCTGCCACAAATATTGCACAAAATTCCTTTCATATATATAAATTGGCCGTATAAGCAAACAAAGTAATATTGCACACATCACCCAATTAATATAAGTCTGAAAAACACTTCTATAATGTTGATTTAACTAATCGTATTATTGCAGTAATTCAATGATTGCGTGAAAAAGGTGGACGACTGCAAACGAAAGTCAAGTCTAGGAAGTCAAGTCAAAAGTCAAGACATCAGTCAAGCCCGGCTCGTAGATAAGCCCAAAGTCAAGACCAAAGTCAAGATTTTAGTCTAAGACTAAAGTCTTAGCGAAACTTGACCTCATCCAATGTATTTGTTAACGTATTTAACATTGTTTGCTATAGCTAATGAAGTTGGTATTGTAATGTTTTGTGTTAGTGCTGCTTCATGTAGTTATTCTGTTGCACTGTGAATGTCTGCTTTTTGTTATGCATTGTGTTCTTGATGGGTCTAGCTAGCTGGATGAAGTAGAAACTACTGAAAGATTGGAAGGTATAGGTAGAGGGCCGATGTCAGATAACATAAATGTACAAAACATTAGTTTATACACTTGTTAACGGAAACATTTAAGGACTTGCACATCGAAAACAGCAAAAATTACAAAAGGCGATATTGCTCGCATCACACTGACTGTGTGTCAATGTGCTGCTGAATAATATCACCTTTTGTAATTTTTGCTGTTTTCGATGTGCAAGTCCTTAAATGTTGCC
>Ga0209367_1009035_pt1 | contig 13587 bp, 7 predicted proteins | sample WorMetLIZISLAND2_FD_187412 | JGI IMG/M metagenome (GOLD analysis project Ga0209367, IMG submission 187412) | Marine gutless worms symbiont microbial communities from Max Planck institute for Marine Microbiology, Germany - Olavius geniculatus... ... | reverse complement strand
CCCCCGTTATAGGCTCGCGCTCTGCGCACTAGCCATGCCCCCCCTTTGCCAAATCCTCAATACGCCACTGACGACATGCAATGAGTGACACATCAAAAACAGCAAAAATCATAAAAAGGTGATATTATTCAACAGCACACTGACAGTTAGGCGATGTGATGGTGAGTGATATCACCTTTTTATGATTTTTGCTGTTTTCGATGTGTCACTCATTGCATGTCGTCGTTAACAAGTGTATAAACTGATGTTTTGTACATTTATCACAGGCTGAACGGTAGTTCAAGCCCTGTGTTAACGGCGACTTCTCTTTCTTATGGGAAAGCCAGACATTCGACCCGCCACAGAATCAAAAACCCCTGACCCGATTGAGATAAAATTTGGCACGGTTGATTACGGCGAGGGGACCCGTCATGCAAAATTTTATTCAAATCCCTCTAAGGCGGGCTTCCCGGCAAATGGGTGAAATATACGCAAAAATTTTTATAGCTGTACATAGGCCTATACCTTTTTTTCACAGACTCACCTACAGGTCAGACCCTTCGGCCGATTTTTGCGCGCGATGGCTCAAACGACGCGGTCTCGTGCAAGGATGTGCTTTTGGGGGTTAAAAAATTTGAAATTAATATTTAACGTATTTATTCGCAAAAATCGAAAAAATTACAATGGCGCCTATGGGGAGAATTAAGCAATTCTTTAAACGGTCATAACTTTGGCTGTGTATAAGATAGAGTCGCAATTTTTAGTTCTATGGTATGGTTTTCGGGGATGGCGAATCTAACGGTGTCATTTAATTTTACCCCGGACCCTCCCTGGTTGCCATGGCAACGAAATTTGGGACAAAATGGGCTATAACTTGGCTTGTGTAGGAGATTTTTGCGAGATTTTTGCAACTATAGGGGGTTTTTGGGGATGTGCCATCGAATGCCGCCAATTGCATTTTTCCCCGACTGACCCCCGTTGCCATGGCAACGAAATTTGGGACAAAATGGGCTATAACTCGGCTTGCATAGAAGATTTTTGCAAGATTTTGCGCCTATAGGGGGTTTTTCGGGAATGGGCCATCGAATGCTGCCAATTGCATTTTCCCCGACTGACCCCCGTTGCCATGGCAACGAAATTTGGGACAAAATTGGCTATAATTCGGCTTGCATAAGAGATTTTTGCGAGATTTTTGCGCCTAGGCCTATAGGGGGTTTTCGGGGATGGGCCATCGAATTCTGCCAATTGCATTTTTCCCCGACCGACCCCCGTTGCCATGGCAACGAAATCTGGGACGAAATGGGATAATATAAATGCACAAAACATTAGTTTATACACTTGTTAACGGCAACATTTAAGGACTTGCACATCGAAAACAGCAAAAATTACAAAAGGTGATATTATTCAGCAGCACATTGACACACAGCCAGTGTGATGCGGGCAATTAGCCTTTTGTAATTTTTGCTGTTTTCGATGTTCAAGTCCTTAAATGTTGCCGCTAACAAGTGTATAAACTAATGTTTTGTGCATTTATCAAGTTTATAAACAAGCGCTTAATACTAGAATATTAACGTTATATATAAAGCAGTCTGTACACGACTATGATAATGACTGTGAAACATAAGTTATTACGATAAATATATTGTTAATTATGGTTTAACATTATTATGCATGTTGATATATATATAGTGATTATATGTTGCAGCCCAACAAAACATGATTGCGTTAGTGCTGAAATACTATAGTAAGTCATTGATTACAGGTGGCAACTAGAAAGCAGTCAGAGCCCGCACACCTCCGCCAAGGCAATGTTGTTCGCTAGGTGGCAGCGGTTTTGCAGCAGTTTCCCTTATGCCCCATTGAAAGCAATGGTAACGAAAATTTCAAAGCAATCCAGAATCCAGGATTCCTTCCAGATCACCCCCAAAATTGACACTGGTAGTTTGTGCCATTCCCGACATACCCTCAAAATTTCAGAAAGATCCGTCCATAACTTTTTGAGTTATCTTGCTAACACACAGACAAACAGACAGACAAACAAAGTCTGGCAAAAACATTACCTCCTTGGCGGAGGTAATTAATGCTTTTAACAGAAAACTCCAGAGGCGTTTGCGCCGTATATCTATAGATAAACATTGGAACAAATGTCATTGAACTAAAGGGGATGTTTTCAGTCATTCGATCAGAGATAAGTTGGTATATTTTATGACCAAAATATCCATTTCTCGTACCCATCTTTTTTCAAAATACCAGTAGGCTACGTTTTTCCGTCCCAGACGGTTCCCAAATCGATGGCTTCACTCCAGACCCTGCTGAAAAAAGCTTAGTACAGTACTTCCCAGGCCCCATAGGCCTAGCTGGATTTGGAGAAAAGTCTCTCGAAAAGGAAATGCGGAAGGGGAAAAGATAACGAAAGGCAGACACTATAAATACCATTATTATGACGGGTCACAAGGTGAATGCACCCATGTTCATGATATTCTGAGTAAACTTATTTCGCAAGCATATTCCGCAGCCTATTCACCAAACTGATTTTAGCTAAAGTGACGAGAAAATAATTTTATACTATAAATACTGGTAGCAGTAAATTTCAACTCGTCCTTTGACTGACACCACCACAATTTCAAATTCTACGTCTTCACTCTTTGCTCCCTTCGATTTTTGATTAAGAATGTCTGCATGAACAAAACTGAAAAACTTTCATGCACATTTTGTTTTAAGCAGAATCTAGGAACCACCAAACTGCCTGAAACGAAATCGTGTGCATTTTGTTTTGGTTTCAGCATCACATGCGGTTTGTTCTCTAAACCGAGCAAAGCGTATTCCACAGCCTATTCACTAAACTGGGGTAGTTTAGCAACTCTAGTGGTGTCGTGGCAGAAAAGGGGGACAGCTGCCCCCCCCCCAAAAAAAATGGTCTGTAGGAAAAAAGACAGGAAAACTTCTTGTCCGAAAATTTTCGTCCAAAAAATGCAAAATTTGGGGCTGCAGACCGCCAGTTTGGGAAAATTTAGGGGCAAAATAGAAACTTTGAGCACCCATAATCTTCTATGTCGGTAAATTGCAACTTCCGGCCCCGCCTACTTTTTTAAAACACGACGCCGCTGAGCAACTGGGCGAAAACGATGGGTGACGCAGCCAGCTGATCCTATAGAAGGATGTCATCATTCTGAAGAGACGGCGGCCAGCCAGCGATTGACGAACACCCGCGCACGTCGTGTCTGAAATCAAGTAATCAGTTTTTATTTAACTCAGCTGTACAGTACAATAATGAAGTGGGATAAGAAAAACATGGCGGGTGGACAGAACAGAGACACAACATATGATGAAGTTTATTCGCCATGACAGGCAGTACAAACAAAAAAGCCATGCAAGATTGCAGCTCTTACAACTGTCCCTAAAACCTAGTCTACAAAAGTCAGATAATAAAAACAGTGCAGCACAAGTATACATACTGCATAACAGTAGCGAAATAAATCGTTTACAGCATTGTCATTGTCATCATCATCATCATCATCATCAACATCATGTTCGCTTACTGCACAGGTCTGACCACGGCGTCTACCCCTCTAAGTCCTTGAAGCAAGTTCCCCCGATCCCCCCTAATTTAAGGTGAGTCGCCGCAGGCGCCGAGAACGAGGCGCCGTAGGTGTCGAAGGGGTGGGGAATAAAGAGGGAATATCCCCCTCCCCAGCCGACTACCTGAGAGAGCGTCGTGAACTTTCACAGCGGGGTGGGGGGGTCCGAGGTGGAGCCCCGGTGAAAAACGAATTTGATGCATTCTAAGCTTCGCGTAACACTTCTGTGAAGTTATTGTAAATCAGAGAATAGCATCTTACAATAACGTAGAATTATAATATTCAACTTTCTCCCTCATTTCTCAAAAATCCTCCGCCCGTTTTTTTCTGGCAGCATTTGCTCCAAGGTTGTATAGTGTACACGAGAACGCGCCTTGGTCTAACAAACTGCAAACTCATATTTTCACATTAACCTATGCAAAAATACTCACAGATCATACAAATTACAGTAGGCCTATATACATCGTGTGGCATGCCTGACTGTGTCCCAGCTTTCACTGGTACTCGTTGCGCCTACCCACAGAGGGATGGCCAGGCTGAGCTGCAGCTGATAGGCGATATATACCGGGGCCTCGGAAACAGCACCAACAGACGGATCTGATTGCACGCAGTGATGTTTTCGTTTCTTTGCGCTTGGAAAGTTGGAATACATGGATTTGATATTTAAGGCTAGGCCTATAAGTTAAATGGACAGCCAACCTGCTAGTAGCGAAGAGCTTCGTGCAGCAGCAGCAGCAGCAGCTGGTGTGATGAAAACAGATGGACGACGTCGATCAGCTGATGAAAAGTAAACAATGTTGAAGCTCAATAATGACGATATGACGTAGTTACTTATTAGTACCCTGCTTTATTGACCGGCTTTGACCTGACGTCTGTCACACAACGCATCGAACAAATAGGCCTACGTTACAAATCACTGTCGAAAAACTAACTAGAGTAGCGATTAGAGGCCTCAGACCTCAGCCCAGAATAGCGCCGCCACCTGGCGAGCTTAGCGGACTCGACACGCTATGTGTATAATAAAAAATAATATATAGGCCTAATGTATTAAATTAAAAATATTTATTAAAAATGTTTATTATAAAAAATTACTATCACCGAATTCACCGAAGCCACCAGTATTACTGATGACATGAGTAAGCACAGGCAAAAGCCATATAACACTTACTATCACAAATAACTATTTAGATTAACTTTGTGTTTCCGGTTGCAGTTGAGGTTCAAAACAATTTTGAACTGATTTACTGTAGTGCTGTTGACCGGCTTTGACCTGCCTACACACATGCCACCCTCCAGAAAATTCATCAAAATTCGTTCCTGACTTTTTCTAGGAATCTACAAGACGTCGTTTCGCGATGTGCCCATTTTCAGCTCGAAAGGTCGAAATTCGAAAAGCAAGGTCACCAGACAGCAAAAAAACCTTAAGAAAATAATTCGTAGTAGGCCTATTTTGCGTATAGCAGCTTGTGCGGTGACTTATTTCACTGTTAACGCCTGAGACGTTCGGCAACCAAACGGAGGGCCGCGTGTCATGTCAGCACGCGACACCGACAACTTTTCTTGTTATCCTGTACCTTAAAAGCTTCTCGCATCTCTAGATAACCAAGTTCAAGTTAGGGTCCTTTAGAGACCACATCGAATGCTCGCCGAATGAAACGCCAAGAGGGTGTTACTTATTATAGCGCACCCTGTACATGGATTATACACCCTGTAACAAACAGCATTTAGTTTTTAAAACATAATAAATAAATAATAAAAAATGGCGTATATCTCACACATTTGCCGAGAATTTGCCCTTAAACGGATTTTCATGAAGTTTGCCGCAGGACGTCGTCTAGCAAATGTAATCAACTGTGTAAACATTTTAATATTTCAATCACATCAGGTGTTTCGATTCTGTGGGGGATCGAATTTTTGGCATTCTCATTATACCCACAGGAAAAAATTTGCCGTTAACACAATGGCTTGAACTACCATTCAGCCTGTGATAAGCAGATAGCCATTACTTGTGAGTTTTATAAACGAACGGTTAAAGAGTAGGAAAGAAAAAGGGTACTCACTTCCCACTGTACAACGCTGACCGACGATTTGTGTTAGTGACGGCCGTTCTCTCATCTGACAACAAATCACAGAGTTTTTTATTCACATTTAAATGTGAATAAAAAACTGGCACGCTGTAGGCTACGCTTAAGGTAGAGAATATGCAAAAGTAAAACGTTAAACGTATAACGAAATTTGCACTCTCTGCGTGCTTTTAAGCTACAATTTAATGACTAGAAGCTTCCTTCCTTACTTTGTTTATTTATTTAGGTTCGCAGACGAGAAAAATGAAATTGACTAACTAGGACAAAATTCCATTAACAGTAATGACCAGTTCTCAAACGATACAACACATTATCTCACAGCTATGAGTTAGGCTACTGAATGGAGCGATAAACTACAAAATCAAACATATCAACCAGACAAAGTGTGAGCTATTTTTTGACGCTGCGACAAATATACTGCTTTTGAAAAAAAACTCGTAAACGTTTTCAACACCGTTCGTGTTATGATAGATGAAATTTAGCTCGGTGATATAATATTTTTATTACATGCCCAATCACAGTGTATTGCTATTGCGTAGCCCACCTGCGGCTGACAGGGATCGAAGATCTGGAAGCTTTTCCGTGCAACGAGCGCCATAGAACCCCGTATAACATCTACAACATTTCATTATTCATTCATACTCCTTTACATGTATCACCGTGATTTGTCAAAACGCAAGCTTGCACGCATTCTGCACGCCGTATTACTGAAATCTACGATTTCTTGGAAGGGGAGCGCCATTCCAATGTTCACCCATTATCCAGCCAAATTTCTCAGAGACTCAAGCCCTTCCCTCCTCATATGACTCCCATCCGGTCGGTATATGAAAGACTGCAATCTGCAGAGACGTCGAGAACCATAGTGGGGCCAAGGGAAAACATTCTGACGGAGCAGGTCTAAGAAAATAAATTTTGAATTTTGCTTTTTTAAATGGCATATTTTGGTGTACTTTATATTTTTGAGCGACGTCGGGGCCCCCAAACGTTGCGGGGCCCTGGGAAAACTTCCCTCCCTTACCTCCCCTCTTGACGGGCGTGGCAATCTGCAAAGAGGGTTGCGTTGATGACACAAGGGACACTGGTGAAATTTGTCGGAGGGATCGACTAAAATGAGCTAAAAAGAAAATGCTAGATGTTGGTGGCGATCCAGATTCTTTCAGTTATTCTAGACCATTATAATACGGCTATTTACCACTAAGAGACAGCAGCTACCGAACTCACTGCTGCCGACGCATGGGCTCTTGCTGACGACCGGTCAACGTGGAGGGCGCTACGACCCACAGCCGGTTACACGCAGCAGTGAGTGAGTGAGTGACAGCAGCTGTGCTGTCTTTTGCATTTGCCAGGTGGCAGCACCGTTTCTGGGTTGAAGTTTAGGATCTCTGATCGCTTAAATACACCGCGTGTCAAAAAAAACTGTGAGAGACTACGACTTTGGCATTTCACGAAGTAGTGTAGCAACAGTATTAAGATGAGGTGGGCAAAACTACAGTCATTCACGTCAGGTTTCTTCGAGATGTTGCGTGCCGAAAATTATTAAAATCGGCCACCGATGTTTCACACAGGTCTTCAAAAAATAAAAGTGGCACAGTTTTTTGAGACACGGTGTAGTTTATAAATAATCTGAGCAGAGCAGCAGCAACTGACACGCAGTATGAGACGGGATGCCTCAGTCGTATGGCGAAGTAACAGACACCGTTGACGCAGTAGCTTTGTTCTTGACACAGCGTCGCATACGCCATCGTTGGATGTACCGCCCTCTCTGTATACATGCAATACGCAATGCCACAATTACGATTTAGACTCACCTACGAAGGCTACGATACGTCAATTACATCTAGAAAAAAGCTCACCTGTCGCTAGGAAAGACGCGCTACAGCATATACTGTTCCTGTTGCAGTACTGACTTTCAATGTCATCCAAGCAAGTCAATGATTTGTTTATGTCATTTTGCGGCCAATAATTAGCCACTTCTTATTATTGATCAATAGCAACCTAAATTTTATCTCTCACCCTTACCTTACGGCCACTTATAGCTTGAAACATTCCATTGAAAACTGCAGCCAAACCGCTGCAGACATGGTTACTATTGACGGTTTATAGGAAGTCGCCGGCGCCCTATCGGACGGTACCATTGCCGACCCCCTACGACTTATTGTTGAACAAAAATACATCCGTTACAAACGGACAGACAGACGACACATCGTGCCGTAGACGCCCTACAGCATAGCGCGTCAAAAATACGTTGGCCTAGTGTATGCGGTCGACCGCGCACTGCTTGCTGCTTCTACGACAGACTTCAGTCAGGCTGACTGCTGACAGAAATATTAAAATAAAACGCAGTTCAGGGTACAATAACGCAGGCCCGTCGAGAAGGTACCCCTGGCCCCGTGACGTTTGCGATCCCCGCCGTTGTTCAAAAATATATAGTACACCAGAATGCGCCATTTTAAAAAAAATCCAATTTTTTCCACAGAGGGGCCCTGCGAGAATGTTTCCCTGGGCCCCGCTGTGGCTCTCGGCGTCGCTGCGACAAAGTTAAGTCTAAAGTGCGCATGCACGCTGCCAGGAAAACCCAACTAACAGGCAAAAACTTGAGCTGTGCAATCAAAAGTTCCATCAAAAAGTTAACGATGACAGGGGCGCCGGAAACCACAAAGGGCAGGGAGAGCAGTGACCTCCGGGAGTAGAAGGGGATAAAGGGCAACTGCCCTCTCCTCGCCCTCCCCCCGAAATTTTGGGTTGCCGAAAAATTGTTAAAACATTTTCGTCCATTTAGTGGCGAAAAACGATTTTGGGGAAATTTAGTAATTAAGTTATAATTCTGAGCATTTGTAATTATTTCTGTCGGAAATTCGCGGTGTTTGTCAAAAAATCAGAACTTTCTGCGATTCTGCTCCGCCTACTTTTTACCCACGACACCGATGCTTGAGGGCTTTACAGAAGACCTATAGACCACAGAAGTCTTCACATCTCAGTGCTTTGCATTACTTTCTGCTTAAACTATTTTAGACTGTACGTCGCATATATACCGTAACTTAAGGCCTAGGCTTAATTAGTAATTACTGGACGGCGCTAGCAAAACTAAAGCTAGGGGAAACAGGGGGCAAGGGCAAAAGCCAGAGCAGAGGGGATAGGCCTAATATATTTAGTAATTTAGTTGTTGTGCGCATTGAAAAGATATAGCGGGGCCTAGGCGCAGAGCCCCTAGTCAGGGGGTCAAGGGATTAGAGGGCAAAGCCCCCCTCAAGCTGAGACACTTTTAGCTTTTGGGCATGCAATGAAAGCCGCAAATTTGCCTGCTTTTTCATATTTGGAAATGCAGAAAAAACTTACAGGTATCTGCGTTGTCTTGCAAAAATAGCGTTTAATAAGTCACATATTCGCATGAGTGCCCAGAGGGCACTTTATCACCATCAAAACTTTTTTCTGGGAGGGGGCAAGGACAAGGGTACGGGAGGCAGCTGTTCTTTCTGTCCCCTCCCTCTGGCGCCGCCCATGTTACTGGAGTATAAAAACATTTACTCTTTGGCAGTAAATAGAATTTTACCGCAGAACGAACCAAAACACACACAAATTTATATATGTGTGCAGAAAATACACTGGCACTAAGGAGAAAAAATTCCCAACAGTTAACCAAAAATGTAGACGTAGACCTCTATGTCTAAAAGTGTAATAAGAAAGGAAAAGCGTTAATTTACATTATGCAGATAACAAAGCTCAGGAAGTCAAAGTCTAGTTGCATCGCAAAAGGGCACTTCTCTGCCCCCGAGTCCGCGCTGCCCCCGTGGCACAAGGGCAAAGGGGGGGGGGCAGCTGCCCCCGTGGCACCGGCGCCCCTGCCCGGTGACGTCAACAATTTTCAGTGTAAACTCGGATAAAGACTCACGCTTAGCAAAAACAAATCCGACCCGGTGGCGTTTTCACTGTAATAGACGATCGATCCATCGTTGGACTGGGACTGAAAGCATCACGCAGCAGCAGCAGCAGCAATAAGCAGCTGATTGCATGGATGTTAGAACACAAACCGCCACATCGGCTGGCTGACACCTGACTATGCCAACCACGACAACCATCTCAATCTCAATCCAAGGTGTTCTTGCGCGCCAGCGAACGACGCCCGTGAAGGTAGCGCGATTTTCGTCGATAACGAAAACGAAATTTTAACCAAACAAAAAAAACAACGAATTCGTTAGCGATAGTCGAAACTGAAACTAAAACGGAGTATAACGACAATAACCATTACTCCTCACTCCTCAGCGATAGATTTCTTGAATCATGTGGGTGGTCGATCAACCGTATATACACGGTGTTTCATAAAAAGGGACCCTTTTTTCATAATTCACTCAAATGGTGATCAATTTACACGAACTTTTTACCAGTTGTAGCTGAAGAAATACTAATTTAAAATATGTTACCAAAATATGGCTGTTGATTAAATATTCTTTGCTAGTCGTGATGTAATACTGATGTTATGATGTGTCGTGAGTACAAGCTTGCTTGTCTCAACTGGTGCTGTCAGTTGCTGAGTAGCTGCTTTGCTTTGATGGTGAACTTAGTTTTTTTAAATGTGCTTCTCTGTTGGCAAATTGTTAAAGTTTTACCACTGCAGCCACAAAAATCGCCCAAAAAGATCAGTTTCACGCAGTTGCTGGAATAGCTTGACTTTTGCTGCTGATTGCAGCTTCGAGCAAGACAGTGCACCAGCACACAGAGATTGCGAGATGGTTGAGTTTCTAGCTCGCGAAACACCTGATTTCAAGTCCCCATGCTGCTTAGTGCTGACACGATAAACATTTCTTTATCAGCAAACCAGATTAGGTTCATCGTCGAAGCAGGGTAGCAAGTGACAGCACCAGTACCGTTGAGACAAGCAAGCTTGTACTCACGACACATTATGACGTCAACGTTGCGTCACGACTAGCAAAGAATATTTAATCAACGGTCATATTTTGTTGAAATATTTTGAATTAGTATTTTTTCAGCTACAACTGGTAAAAATTTCGTGTAAATTGATCGTCATTTGAGTGAATTATGAAAGAAAGAAAAAGGGGTCCCTTTTATGAAACACCGTGTATTTACTGCAGTGGGGACTCTCGAGATGTTACGTCTTTCTTCTGTTCTGCTACAGCGCTATAACTCTATCTTAATCAGCGATATATTTGTTGATCCAGAAAAAGCACTGAAATTTCCAGACTTTGTTGTTTTAACTTTTGTTTTCAACTCCTGGGATACAGTAAATACAATACAGTATAAAAAATAATGATAACAGACATGACAACGTTTATGATGTTGTCATCATAACACAGCCACGGCGACAGTTCGCCCAGTTCTTCTGACAGAAGTAGCGCAAGCGACGGGCAATTCGCTTGAGCCACAGATCCGCCTAAACTGGCAGCTACAGTGTGTACATTTACCATCAACGCAAATGCGAACGACGAAAATGGCACTGGTGCGGAGAAGGTGTTGGAGTCTGGCCATGCATCAGTCAGCAGCAATGGTCTCCGAGGAATAATGTTTGGTCATTTCTTGCAAGCGTTCGGCCTCGCATTCTCAAGTCATGGTCCTGCTAAAAATAGGCCATAACGTCACAAGGCGAATCAGCTGCAGAAGTGTTCATGACGACGTCATAAGGATGTCAATTGTGTGGTCTTCCATGGCTCAAGAAACGGTTCCGTACCATTTCGGGGAAGCGGCAAATTCCCCGATATTCCGGAGTAGTATGTGTCGGGCTTTCGAGGCCGAATAATGTTCGTATTAGTCGACATAATGGATAAGCCCAAGAGTCATGCAGGTGGGACACAATGTACGAAGGTAGCTTACATTGTCTTACGATAATTAAAAAACTGGCCCATGTATTTGAAAAATCAAGCATGGAAAGCCGGACGTGACACGATTTTAGACAGCGATGTTTGGTTTTGTTTAGACTGATGTTTGTTAACGTCAAAGACTGTACTTTTTTCTGTTTTCTTTGTATGTAAGATCAGTGGTTCATGATTACCGAAAAATATTTCTATCCTGCGAGGCTAAACTCGCATAACTGATCATAATAATGATTAATACTAAAAATAACTCTGGCAAGAAGCCGTGTGATTCAAAGCCGATAAAAACAATTTCCTTGTCAGCAAATACGTGAAAATGATGTGTCGTCATGCAGTCGGCGCGGTCAGTAGTCACGAATCTGAGAAGTAATGTAATGTAAATTCTTCCTACATACAGCTGTCCGCGGCGGCCAATTGAGCGAGCAGGTTATAAACCTGTCAGCATAGCGATGTCAGACAAAATAGGTATAAACTAAACAATAAAGCCCAGACTCCATCACTTTGATTTCTTCTGGACTTGCTGACGTAGTGGAGTCTAAGCTTAAACCATCAAAGCTTCTATTGAACGACGGACCAGAAGGTAAGCACATCTTCAATCGTTATCGCCGCCAGTGAAAAAAAGCCGTGGCCAAGAATAGTGATAGCCAATTGGCCTAGACGTCAGTCCCAGGCACTAACTATAGTACACATACTCGGCGACGCGGTACGCTCAAAGCAATGATATTCCACTAAGCAGAAAGGTATAGAATATTACAACGTCACTGATTAAAAAAAACTTGTTTACATGTCAAAATGTTTCTTAAGGTGTGTATAATGCGACAAAAATGCAATGAACTAAAATGGGATAATATAGTTCTGAGGTTTCAGTTACTGGGTCATTTCAGTTTAGTACATTTTGTTCACCTTGTACGCACCTGTACACTGACATCGATAGGCATCAATCACGTCATATAATTTAGGGCCAACGATCATGTGTTTCGAATCAAAATAAAATAATCGCTTCGACTTGATTAAACATTAACAATTATTTTCAGCGAATGACTGCCCAGCACTAACGCCAGAGAGTGGAGCACTGGCGCCTTCAAAATGTGCTAATTATTGCCAAGAAAAACCACCGAACTGGAGACTAAAACAGACGAGCAAAAAGTAAACAGACAAAATAAACAGCGACTCCGATGACATGTCACGTTCGCATAATGCTTATCCACTTAGCTATGGCTGGCTGAAACACTGAAGCAAAAAATGGGCCACGCATATACTGCCGTATACTGCCCTAGATTTGTTCTGTAGCGATTCTTATTTCTAATCATCGCTGTACCTTACAATAAAGGACAACTTTCGAAAGAATTACTGGAAAAAAGACAACGGCAAAGGCAAATTTTAGCTCACGTTTCAGTGTCACGTGACTACCCCACCCAACTAATCAATTTTTGCAGGGGCATCAAAGAAATGTGAAAAAAACGGGCGTATTGTACACTTTAGGTTAGGTCTGACAAACTCCCTTCGATGTTTATTAACTTTTCCTTTTCCTTTATGTTATTATTTTACTTGCAGAAGAGGGGACGCAAGAGAAAGGCCCCGCGTGGATCGTGATCAAAATTCCCATCAAAACGTTTCTGGCGACAACGTGACATTAACATACTTAGGCGTAAAATCGGACAAACAGCCCACATTTGACAAAAACAAATCCGGCCCTGTGAGGTTTCCACTATAATGGACGATCGATGGATGACAGCATTAAGTCCACTGGTTTCTCCGAGGAAGCGGAGAAAAGCGTCCTCCGCCTATAGCGAGTCCTATGATGTCTCTGACAGATAACAGTAAAAAGAATAAAGTGGATGTCAGACGAACGACAAAATCGGCCGATTTTATCTGCCGACAAAATCGCCCGACAAAAATCTGTCGTGCGTCATGCAAAAATCGCCCGATTTTGTCGGCCGACAAAATCGCCCGATTTTGTCGGCCAAGATAGAGCATGTTCTATCTTCGACGATTTTGTCGGCCGACTTTTTGTATATCGAACAACAAATTTTGTTTATGTTGCCATAGTGATTGTTTATAACGGAAGATGAATATTTATTTCAGTTATTTATTGTGTTTGTTATTATTTTCGTTCATTAGATG
>Ga0209367_1009033_pt1 | contig 13592 bp, 5 predicted proteins | sample WorMetLIZISLAND2_FD_187412 | JGI IMG/M metagenome (GOLD analysis project Ga0209367, IMG submission 187412) | Marine gutless worms symbiont microbial communities from Max Planck institute for Marine Microbiology, Germany - Olavius geniculatus... ... | reverse complement strand
GGCTAAAGTCGGTTCGATTTGCATGGAAGAGATAGCTTTAGCCCTTAGGGCTTAACTTTCGCTGAGTCTGAATCCACTTCAACTTTTGACTTTAGCTGAGCGAAAACATGGCGACTATTTACAGTCTTATGCGTACGGATAGTTGAGTAAATTTAAGCAGTCTGGCATCAAAAATAAACGCCGTAATAAATATGCAATGACGTCAGATGTTACGTAATTTCGTTATTTGCGTGCGCGGCGCAACTAAATAAGCAAGTCCAAGCGTAAATGGTTGATTTATTTCCTGTTAGGTTTACCTGTTTTCCGCCATTTTTAATCGTTTAGTTGAACTGTGGTCTAAGTACAGACTTTAGCGTTTAGCTTTCGCTCAGCGAAAATACTCAGCGAAAGTCCAAGTCAAAAAGTCAAGTGACCCAGTGTTCAGTTCACGGACAAGCTAATGAGATACCGGTATAATCAAAATTGAAAATTCTGCCCAGCCTTGTTGCGGAAGTGACGTTATTGCACGGCTGACTGGGCGTAGCGACAAAGTTAATTTTGTTGTAAATATATATTGTTTGCAATGTGTAGATATTGAAATTCGCCGGTTAACTTGCTGCTGGCATTTCTTCTGCGATCGTACAACAGCTTGCGCCGCGTTTGGGAGCGATGAATCGCCAGGAAGGTCTGTTTCAACGTCGGAATGTACAGACGTCCGTGGCTGCAGCCAAATCGGAGGATACCACTCGAGTAGAGCCGGGAACTGACGAGCGGAAACGAGTCAATGAGGCTGACGATGACGCCGACTCGAAGGAAACAAGACTGACTTTGATGGAGGAAGTTCTTCTACTTGGCCTTAAAGATAAGGAGGTAAAGTTGGGGCGCATACTTAGAATACCTACCTTTATACAATTTCTCATAAATTAACACTGTCACAAACCCTAACCACTCACTCTATCTTTAACTCTAACTGACTCTAGGTATGCGAAAACGCTCTCCGGGGAAAAATGTGATTGCGCCAAAGTTGGTTGGGGTGTGTTCTTGTTAGGGTTAGGTTTCAGGGTTAGGGTTAGTGTTAGCGATGTTACCTGATCATATATTTCATGACGAAGCACTTATACTCGATGCAATTGTACACAGTCAACAACTCTAGAGTATGAACACAATAGAATTTAAATAGGTAACAAACAGATTGATTATATTTATCACCCCGAAGGTCTATACGATTTGCAGTTCCGTCTCAGTCACAGAGACACTTAAATTCGATTCCTTTTCTGTTGTTGATTATTTTTGACAATTTCTACATGCGTTATTGCTTAAAATTTATGTACATTTTTATTTGGTTTAATAAATATGTTATGTTATTAATAAATATGCTGTGTTATTTGTTGTTGTTTGTTGTCATCTACTTTTCATGATTTTTTTTTAGTTATTGCTTCTCTTATAGTAATGCAGATTTTTGATTATTGCACTCTTGTCAGAGTAACTGACAACAATATTAAGTTGTATGTTCTGTGTACTTTGTGTGTATGATGTTTATAATAAATAATAAACAAAACGTGTTTGTTGCTGCAGGGCTACACGTCATTCTGGAATGACTGCATATCGTCGGGATTGCGGGGGTGTGTCCTAGTGGAGCTGGCTCTGCGTGGACGGATTGCACTGGAGAAGACAGGACTTCGTCGTCGCAGCCTCGGCAACAGGAAGGTGGTTTGTGTTTCAGAAACACCGACAGGAGATACGCTATTGGACGAGGCACTGAAACATATCAAAGACACTAAGCCACTGGAAACCACTCAGACATGGATCGACTACCTTAGTGGTATGATGCTTATCAGTATGTATTACTGCTCTCATTTCCCCAGACCGGACAACGAAGGTACACATCCTGAAATAAGATATGAAAGGATGAAATGTTAGAAAGCAGCAGCCACAACAATCAGTCACTGATGGTTAGTGAAGTATTTTTAAAAGAAAACATTTGACAGTAGACAAACTAGCGGCTGCAGCAGTGAGGCATGATGGTAATTATCCTTGAGTACTTTAAAGAGCACTTGCGAATCGTCTTTACCAATTGGCGTTGTGAAAGACCTAATGTGCATTATAAACCGAGTATAATAATAATAATAATAATAATGTGTTAAACTACCAAATGCCATTAAGTCAAATTTGGCATTTTTCAAATGCATTTGGTAGCACTGATACATTTTGATTGAGCACTTTTTGGCAGTCATTATTAACAGATTTGGCATTAAAATTTTGATTTTACAGTTAATGTTGATTAGTATCTATTTCACAACCCTAGCTGGCAATATAGTCTGTCGCATGCAATTGTATGTATGCTACAAGTATGTACTTAACCTTTCTGTGGCATGACACTGTTGGCTGGATGACAGCATTCGGCTACTAAGTTTTTTGCCACAAAAATTCCTGCTGGTTTGTTGTTTGGGACTTGCCTAACATGGCGTAACTGTTTTGCGCAATGTATGGTACTGTCCCGAGCCACACATACCCTGTCCTCAAATAGACAGCATTGCGAGATTGATGACTGTCTGGAGGATAACAGGGAAGATTATTAGAACTGCCATTATTGATACATGTGCACAATTATAATCGGCAGTCCTTACAATTTTATTTTTAGGTCATTTTTTCGGTTTTGTGTTTCATAAAGCTTAAAATTTCTGTAAAGGTTAAGCTTTTTGTTTCTTTATTATGTGTATGTGCACTGTGCAGTTTTGCAGCCTGCAAAGGCCATCCTCGAAATGACCTATACTGTGTCGTGTGGGATGTTAAACCCTACTCACTCGCTCACTCCCTGTCCCAGGCCACAAGGCCCATGGGGTGGTGCTAATTTCCATTGTCTTCATCCTCAGCTAGTTTCCACCCATTTACATACTGCCATGCCATGGATATGGGGCTATTGCATCATGCAATGTGCCTGTTTTTGTCCCATCTTTTGCTGGTACTTGTTATAGCACCTAACCATAGAAGGATGGCCAGGTTGAGTTCACCTGGGTTACTGGTTTCAGATTACTATGGCATATCTGTCTGTGCAGACATTTATCTAGCCATGTTGGGGCCTGGTGTCAATTACTTCGTTGGTGTGACTAACAACATCATAAACTAAGACTACAGCATGCAACAGTGGAGTGTAAATTTGGTGTATCAAAATTATTTTATGTATTTATCTATTTGCTTGCTTATTATTTTAATGTGAGTGTGCATATGTACCTGTATACATGTGTAGGTGAGACATGGAACCCACTGAAGATCGGCTATCAGATGCGTAATGTACGTGAGCGTCTGGCCAAGAGTCTGGTTGACAAATCCGTCTGCACGACCGACAAGCAGAACTTTGTAGTATTCAACATGACTACTCACCCGCTGAGTGACGACTCGGCTAAGAAGCGTCTGGTCGCACGCGTCCAGGAGTCGGTGTTGTCTCGCTGGGCTAATGACCCGCATCGCATGGACGCCCGTGTTCTGTCACTGCTCTACCTGGCAAGTGCGTCCGACGTCTTGGAGAATGCCTTTGCCCCGCTCACCGACGAAGAGTACGAGGTCGCCACTCGTCATGTGAGAGATCTGCTGAGTGTGGACTATGACAAAGAGAGTCAGAAGGAGGGAACCAATGAACTGCTGTGGGCCGTCTACTCTGCTATGAGCCAGCAGTAGCCACATGCTAGCCAGCCAGCAGTGCCCATTCCTTGCTTTGACTGTCTGTTTGTTCATTGAACTGTTGTCAGCTGTCTGTTTTGCCATGAGCCAGCAGTAGTATTCGTATTCTAGCCAGCGACTAGCATCCGTTCCTTTCACCCCACATTTATCCATTCATCTGGATTTTTATGCTTTTCTACTACTTGCTGCCATGCTGTAGGGTGCATTGAATTTGGAGGGTTTTGTTACATTTTTGTGCCCAGTCTTAAACTTTTTTCTTTTCCGATGTGGTGAGTGTTGCTAGTATGATAATGTAAAACCAACATGCTGGTGGACTGCATAAACAACATCACAGTTTTTCCATATTTCGCAAATAAAATATTCAGAGCAAACAGATAAACTTTAGACTGCTGATGATATCTTCTGGTAAAAAAATGTTGCAATTTTCAACATTTTTGATGTAGCCTATACCATCGACAAGATGATTTATGCCACCCTTCTGCGTATCTGCGTGTTCTTCTTTTGTGCATTGTTTCATGAAATCTGTGGTACCGTACTTGTCAGTGTTTTTTTGTGAGTATGCATCTCCTCCAAAAGTTAAAGCCACAGCATGGTTTACTGTTTTTGAGGTCTGTCCACCAGGTGGAGCTGAGCAGTTTGTAATTTCAACTGCATAGTTGGCAGTCTCAGTCTCTGACAGATTTTGCATGTTTGTTAAGTTCTCTGTTGACTGTGAGCTAACAGATACGAAACGTTTACACATTCTTTCATGCATGCACCCATACAAATGATGTTATATCGTAATATTACTAATGCTGTAATAGGTTAGTTGTGGACATGTGAAACATCTGTCTTCACTGGGATAGCTGACTATGAAACGAGGGAAGTATGATGCAGTGATGAACGTGATGAATGATTTGCAGCCGAAATGTGTTGCAGTGTATCAACTGGCTGGCTTGTGGTGGCCATCCGAATGGCATATTACTGATTTTGTCCCATTGTTATCTGTCTTGTGTTTTGCATCGGTTCCCAGCTTGACAACGAAAAGGCGTGGAACAACCAAAATTGGTGAGAACTTTTCCCAGGGTTGGCTTAACTGGTGTGCCATTTTAGTTCATAAAGTTAGTATTTGGACAGTATTCCTCTAACAGCAATGAAAGAATGTAGAAAATGACAGCTTGTTCTTCAGAATGTCCACTTGGCTCTCTCCAATGATGTCTTACATGCATGCAGTTACTGTTAGTTGTTTTTTATCTTCAGTATGTTTGTTTGTTTCCTAAATTTTATGCTTTTGTTTCTGGTGGGAGGGGTATGCTGCAGGACATTTGTAGGTAGATGGCCGCACAGTATGTCGGCACTGGAGTGATAGTGTTTCGAGTTGGTTGTTTTGTTGTGTGGCACAGCTGTCTCATGCTGGTCCTAGTGAAGCTTTGTGCCTTATGTCAACTGCACCTGCCTTGACTCAGTTTGTTTTGCAGCAGATTACTGATGACTCACTTTACATTGCAATGAATTAACACGTTCTCAGTGCCTTGAACGCCATGCTGGCATATGTGTGCTACTGTTTAACAAATTTATTTTTGGTGACAATTTTACTGTAATAACTTATTTGCAAATACATTCCATACTTCTGCTGTGATAAGTGATAACAGTGACAATGTCGCTGATATGATGATGGCTTGGATAAGTTTGTCTTGTCTTCTGCTGCTTGTTGGTGATATTGTTGAGGCATAGGCTGGATGATTAGTGAACTGGTGTGATACGATATGACATGACATGATGTGATGTGGTGGTGACTCAATATGTCGATATTTTTGAGATATCGAGTCATCACTGATGTGATGTGATGTACGATATGCATTATGTGTTGTGTGTAACAGTGTACGACTGTATGTCACTTGTGCTAATGTCGAGATTGTATTCACATTTACAGTACCAATCACCATTATCGCTAGTTCTGACATGTACAGTAGATTGCTGAGCCAGACTGGGAATCTTGTACTGAGTTTGTTGTTTTTGTTTTTGTTGTTGGGTATTGTTAACGGTGATAATATGTTATAGTGTTGATATGGATGTAACCATGGCAACCTTCTGAACAACCGCGGGTGAAATACAAAGTAGATTTTTTCGGTGGTATTTTCTGTTTATCATCAACGGGATTGATCAGCAAGAACAAGAATGTTCAGCAGCAAGATAATTCCTTCGAATGGATGATCTGTGACATCATAAATTAAATTACAATGATATCGTATTTACAACACACTCATATGACTTAGAAAACTATGCATGTTTCACTAATACATAGATTGTGAAAAAATTTTTTAGTTACAATGGTTACTGATGAATTGTAACTTTTTTTACTGGTTTGTTGACATTTTGACAGCTGCTGTTGCATTTGACAAAATTATTTCTATTTGTGAGTAGATGTCACCACAAACAAAATGAACTGGTGGATCAAGTAATTGATAATGCCAGAAAAGAACATGGCAAATCTATGACAGATTGTTTACCATGGGTAGGGTCGGGTTATCAGATTCGACTCAAGGTTACACTCACTGGTTTCATCTAATGTTTGCATTGCATATTTCATGTGATTTGTCACTAACATATTCACTCAGCTAAGGATTTATAATTGTGTTATGTTAGTTAGTACAGTTTAAAGCCTGTATTTAGTTGATTCTTTAATATTTGTTCATGCACGGTGTATTCATGCACAGTGCTGTTTGCAGAACTCACATTTCTGCTGTAGTTGCACTGTTAATGAATTTTTTTTTGGTGTGGTCAGAACAGTAGTGTTGTAAGTTGTTTAGGGCTGGTACTGATTAAATTTTTAAAATCATTTATTCTTCCAGAAATTAGTCAATAAATTTTGATTAATTTTTTGGTCAAACAGGAGGACCACAAAAACTGTAGAATTTCACTACTGGTTGTTGTTGTTGTTTGCAGACTTGAGCAAAATCAAAAAATTGGTGATGATGATGATTGTGCAGTGCATAAACCGTGTGGTCAAAACTCACAAAGTACAGATTATTTAATTGCCTCTATTCAAGTACAAATCTTGCTGACATGTCCTATGCGAAATAGAATTAGATTACAAACGTTTGCAATCAGTCATTTTAGGCAGTTAAAAAGTCTAAATTTTTTTATCAAATTTTGATTAAATAAATAATTACTTGATTATTTTTCTTAATGTCTAATTGATTAATTAATTATTATTTTTTGCAGCCCTGAAATTCTTATTTCTTTCTCAGAGAGCAAGCAGGTTGCTTTGCTTTGGAATTGGATGCTAAACAACGATATGCTGCTAACTATTTAAGAAAGTGGATAATTTGACCTGCAGTGTAGCATGCAATCATACCATCACATCGGTGAGCTAGCAGTTAGTTACACCAACCTGCTGCCCAGCTGTAAACTATGCAACATATTGTCCCATAGTGCAGCAAGCAGACATGCCATTACTTGATGAGTTAGATTCTGTGCTTTACTATGACATGGCAGCTGATTGGTATAAGCTAACAGTTGATCATTCCATCTTATGATGTCATTCTGCCGGCAATGCATTCCTACCTGTATTGCATAAATCACTTTTTATTTTGTTATCTTTTTAGTTAATATTCATGTGGCATACTGTTAAATGATCCATGCTGTAGTATTGACAATATGTTTACCATGTTATTGACATATCATGCAAATATCACTTAACCATTGAAGTGTACAGTTTACTAATTAATTAATTATTTTATTATGTGTATAATTTGTGTTTTACTGCTGTGGTTTGGTTACAATTTGTTGTTACTGTCAAACTGTAAACTACCTTTTTATATAATGTGTTACTCAACTTTTTCGTTTTTGCTGTTTTAATTTCACGTTTACTTGAAAATGTTGAATTGCTGTTGTTTGATTGATATTCTGTTGGATTGTGTTAACTTCCTTCATGACATAATTCTGTTGCACGTGAAATACATTGAATGTGTGATGTTTTATCCATTTATGTATTCATTTGGATGATGAGTAGTGCAAGGGCTGCACTGCACACACAGATGAGGAGCATACAGTGCTCTGTAGACAACTTTTTCAACTGTTACTCACTTTTGTTCATTCATTGCTAGTTTGCTTGCCTTGTCTCAGAAATCTTCCCTAGGCTCCCTACCCTTGGCCGTTGGCCTTTTTTTTTGGTCTCTTGATCAATAATCAAAAATTAACCACTTTCAGAAATGCTCAGTGGTTTACAGTGTGTGCCTAAACCTCAGATGAAGCCCTAAAGATGTGTCAGGAGTTTTTTTAAAACCTAAATTAGAGTTTACTGTAAAGCCATTTTACCGGATGCCATGCAAGTAAATCTCCAATTTCATCCGTTCAGGCCTTAAGCCATTGCATTCGGACCTTGCATTGTCCCAAGTGCCGCAGCCATTTTCATTTCCCATCATATATTTTCTGATTGACTGGGCGGATAACTCACTACACGTTTGGCTGTTTTTTGCTACAGCAGATGATCAACATTTGCTTTGTTATTAGCCTAGTGAGTGCCTTGCTTGGCCACTGAATGTGTGAACTGGCCTTTACTGTCCCTGTTCTCCAATAGACAGCATTACGAGATTGATGACTGTCTGGAGGATAACAGGGAAGATTATTAGAACTACCATTATGGTTAATTACATACGCACGCGTATAATGGAGTTCTTACAATTTTAGATTTGGCTCGTTTTTTGTGTTGTGTGTTTCTGTAAAGGTTAAACTTTCTGTTTCTTTATTGTAAAGGTTAAACTCACCATAGCATGTGTTTGTGTGCATTTTGCCTGAAAAGGCCGTTTCCAAAATGACCTATACTGTGTCGGGTGGGATGTTAAGCCCTACTCACTCACTCATCCCCCCCCTTTACTTGCTGTTCTGTGGTCGTATTTGTGTATTTCTAAGCCTGGGATAAGAATTCTCATCTGCCGTTTGCAAATCCCACATTGCTCTGTGCCGTCTTTTCAGCCATGTTGTTTGTCAGTACACGGTGTTTCATATAAAAGGACCCCTTTTTGTTTTTTTCATAATTCACTCAAATGGTGAGCAATTTGCATGACATTTTTACCAGTCGTAGCTGAATAAATACTACTTCAAAATGTTTTAACAAAACGTGGCAGTTGATTAAATAGTCTTCGCTAGTAGTGATGTAACGCTGACATTATAATGCGTCACGAGTACAAACAGGCTAATCCCAATTGGTGCTGCCAGTTGCTACCCTGCTTCAGTGGTGAAAAATCTGGTTCGTTGGTGTCAAATATTTGAAGTTTTGCAGTTGCAGCCACAAAAACGTGCAAAGCGATCAAATTTACGTGTCTGTGGGGGTAGTTGGTCCTTCACATGTTCGAGCAAGACAGTGCACTATCACACCGAGCTTGCAAGATGTTGAGTTTTTGATCACAAGATGCCCGATTTCATGTTTCCATGTTGCTCAGTGCTGACACGATAAGCATTTTTCATTAGCGAACCAGATTACGTTCACCGTCGAAGCAGGGTAGCAACTGACAGCACCAGTTGAGAATGGCAAGTTTGTACCTGTGACACATTATGACGTCAGGTTTGTACCTGTGACACATTATGACGTCAGCATTACATCACGACTAGCAAAGAATATTTAATCAACTGCCGTATTTTGTTCAAATATTTCGAATTAGTATTTCTGCAGCTACAACTGGTAAAAATTTCATGTAAATTGCTCATACTTTGAGTAAATTATGAAAAAAACAAAAAGGGGGTCCTTTTTTATGAAACACCTTGTAGTTCTGTTGTTATGGTGATGATGATTTTATTCGTATGAGTTTCAGCGGCAACTGCTGCAACCCACAAGTTGAAGCAAATAGTTGACTTTATTTCCACAGATGTATGTGAACTTTAACTGCTGACTTGGTGGCATAACGATGGTTGGAATGCTGGACTCGTGATGAAAAGATTGTGGGTTTGACATCTGTCAAGGCTCTGTCAATAAGTCAGTCAAACATTTTGTACAGCGCCATATGCCAGTAAGTCACAAACGAATATGAGGTTCATAAATGAAGTATAGTGGTTGCCATAGGGATGGGTGACTCTCTGCAGACATGTAGCCTAAACCATCTAGATGTGTAACCCAAACCAGGGTCAACTCGGCCTTCCATCCCTCTGGGTTAGGTAAATCGAGTAATGACTTACTTGGCTGGGATCAAAGGGGCATGTTTACCAGTGTCGGGCGGCAGGTAACAATTTCATAGATTATGGCAGCTTTGTGATGGGTTTCCCATGACTCTTTAACCCCTTTAACCCTTTTTTACCACTGCTGACCATCACCCGCCAAAGCCAACGAAATGTTAGCATCCAAAAGACTTTATAACAGAGTTAAGAAGTAAAAGCATACGAAAAACAGAATGAAATATACTCGAGAAAATATTTCCGGCATTAACGTTTGCAAAACAGATTCAGCCATTGATCCATTGATCAGGCGTCTTTGAGAGTAATACAAAAAATTGCCTTTTTGTGGTAAATTGTTAAATTATTTTATTTAGAAAAATTGTTTGTCGCTGATATTGCAGCATTTAATTTTTTGAATTAAGAATTTGTTGTCTGCCAGTATTTGATTGGTAACTGATGTTCTGCAAGTCACGCACATGCACACATACTACACGCACACAACTCTAAATAAATGTTATGTGCTATGACCCTATATATACACGGTGGCCCCTACAGTACCCTTAATTGTCCGACTGAAAAACTTGAACAGAAAGAAATCAGTAATCAAGAATGCAATGACAACCTGAGGTCTGTATCGTCAGCCAGAAAAATTAGAACTTTTCATTATTATTACACTGATTAATCACGGGCTTAGTGTAGCAGCAAGTATAGTTAGGCCTACTAAGTTAAGAGCAGATTTTCAACATACTAAATTAAACAGAGGTCAATATATCACCGTTCGCGTATGTAAAAATTCTGTAGATGACAACAAAAGCAACCGTTTAGTAAGTGAAATATTCCCTTTCCATGTCAAAAATCTGACAGCACGAGAACGAACGTGGGAGTGACATCAAAGTTAAAATAGTTAAATAGGCCCACAACTTGGGACAGTTCTCAGTAATTCTAAGTACCCGTTGCTATGCAGTTGATACCGGTCTTGGTCATTGTCATTTGTGTCCGCCCATTAAAAACTATCAATGCGGCATGCCCTCTGTTCCTAATATTTTGTGCTTCAGCTATGATGCAGTAGGCCTATGACAGCAAAACCACAGTCGCAGAGTCAGCAGACTATCAGTAGACAACTGATAAGCACATATCCCGTAATACAAGAAGCCCAGCTGTCGCTGAGAGAAAACGCTTTATAGCCTACACAGTTTCTGTTGCAGTATTGACTTTCAAGGTCATCCAAGATCGATGATTTTCATCTCATCTGAAAGGTCGTATGTGATTTCCTATTAGTGAAATATAGTGATCAATAGCAACCTTGACCCTATCTTACACCGTTTAGCTACAATACATCCGTAACAGACAGACGACAACCTGTGCCATATATAGGGGGCCTAGTCGCTCTACGACATAGCTGTAGCGCGTCAAAAAGGTAACTGTAATTGGATGTGTTTTTCAGAAATGTATACAGAACAAAACATTATACATTGTAGATTATATCTATAGACTTGGCAAATTTGTAAACATCCAAAAATAGCTAAAAACGATTTAGTGTTTGAGGCTATCGATAGGAGGAGGATATAGTAAGTATAGTTCGTAAAATCGTAACTGTTCGCACTGTTCGTATTTAAAACTGTGAATTTGACCCCTCACCAACTTGGAGGTGAACGGAAACGGAAATACGTTGATGGGCGTGGTTGTTTATTTATTTTTTGGTTATATACGAATATAAGTTATAGTTATATAATTCAGGGATATAAGTTATAAACACTGCTGTATAATAATTACAACAGAAAGTAACTAACCATATATTTATTTACGTTTATTAATTTTTAAGGTACAGTGGTATTTTGAGGTGTGTAATGCGTATTCCGTACATGTACAGGTAGAGTGTATGTTTCATTTGTAAGGGAATGGCAGGCTTTTAGCCACTGTGGATTGTCCACTTCATGGACTGTTTTTAATTTGTTTATTAGGAAATAAAACTGTTATTGATTTTTGTATATCTAATGCAAATATCAGTGTGTTATTTTTGAAAGGATTTGCACTATATTTGGAAGATAGATTATGATTAGCTAGGTTGTCCTTAGTCTAGTTCTAAGCTGTGTCATAGACACAGCATAGGGTAAAAATTTACATTAGCTCCGCCACCCCAGATTGCTTCAGAAGTGACAGAAATATGTAGAATTAGTGTTTAGTAGCTATTCTAAACAATTACCCAGCATAGATCCACTATGGCCAGTAAACTGGCGGCTGGGTGGGATATAACCGATCGCAACATTTCAAACAAAAACAACATTCCAACCTGTTCAACAAATCCATCCCAGCTGCTGATTCATCTATAGATGCTGTACTACGTCTGATATTGTCAAAAGAAACGATTGTAATAACAACGTGACACTAACTAAATGACAGACATCTTGCTTTGTCATCTGCTCAGGCGTCCAGTGCTAGCCTGCTAGCCTAGTGCTAGGCTGCTGCCTGCTAGACCATGACATCATTGCAGACGACCTACTTAGATGCCAAGGTTTTGTCCAGAGAAATGTATGGCTGAGAATCCAGTATGAATAATCACAGCCATATCTAGTACATATGGCTAGGTTGCCCATCATGTTTGACTGACAGTGAGTGGCTACAGTTTTTCGTGATCTCCAGTATTATGCATTATTTATTCCATTTGGTGAAAGAAGCTGATAATAATATATAACTATTAACCATGTCACTCATGTCAACTCAGCCTTTTATTCCTCCGGGGTAGGTAAGTTGAGTACTGGCTTGCATGGTTCGGGTTAAAGCATGGCACATATCCCTCTGTTGGGTGGGAGGTAACATTGTGCGATGCTATATGGCAGGTGATGCTCTGTAGCTGTGGGAAAGGTACCTGTGATGAGCTGCATGCACTGCTAATTAGTCCGCCCGGAAGCGATAGCTTGCGGAGCGGACTTAAGTTTTACCGCAGATGTTTATTTTTTAAAAAATTTCTTCCCGCACAAGATCTCCGAGATGCGTGGGCCAACCAGCGTGAAATTTTGTACGATGGTCAGTACTAGGTTAAATTTTATAATGCCGGTCCAAAATTTTGGGGGGTCCACCCCAAAAAAATTTCAGGGGCCAAAAACATGTAAAATTTAGCCCGATTTCGGATGACTTCGAAGTTCGGCGGCGAATATCTCCGAAACGGATGAAGATATTCAAAATCGGATTTTTACTTTATCTACCTCGATTCCTCCTGCGTTAGGCGAAACAAGTCCGGTGAAGTTTGGTCCAATGACCTTGGAGATCTCGATGTGAACTCGTACCCACCGAAAGTGCATATTTCGGAAGACCATATTTCGGCCCCTACGAGGTGCTGCACCCCGAAATTTTTACATGCGCTAGAGAATGACCATGTCTTACTAGCGCACCCCCGACCAGGGGCGGGGGCCCCCCTTACAACTTTTTTCAAAGGGGAGTAAAAAATTGGCTTAAAATGCAATAAAGGAGCACTTATAACTTTGGAGTTAGGGGGTGTAGCCCGACGAAACTTTGGCACTTGATGCGCCTCTAGGTTGGGGTGTTAACGCAAGTACGAAATTTGGGGGCACTGCCCCTTTTCAAATTTGGAAGGGCAAAAAACGTCCAAAATTTAGTACGTTTTACAACAACTTTTGAGTTTGACCGCGAATATCTCTGGAATCGATGAAGATAGCGACAAAATCTAAACAGCGTTGATGAGAGCGATCCTTTTGGTGTTGAAGAAAAAATTTTTTGTGAAATTCTGTCCACTACGAACAAAGTTATAGGCGCTCATGTTGACCTACCCTAGTCGACAATGCACGTTC
>Ga0209367_1009032_pt1 | contig 13593 bp, 10 predicted proteins | sample WorMetLIZISLAND2_FD_187412 | JGI IMG/M metagenome (GOLD analysis project Ga0209367, IMG submission 187412) | Marine gutless worms symbiont microbial communities from Max Planck institute for Marine Microbiology, Germany - Olavius geniculatus... ... | reverse complement strand
GTATAGATTGCTGCTCACCTACCTGCTGCCGGTGACAGGTGTCCCGTTACAGGATCGCCCCTCCCCCAGAAAAGTCTCCCCCCCGGCCGACAATTTACCGGCAAAAATCCGCCCCGCTCGGCGGCCGCCCGGGCGAGACGGATTTTTACTGGTAAATTGTCGGCCAGGGGAGGCTTATCTGGGGGACTGTCCTATAACGGGGAGACTTTTTATGGCGATATTTCAAATCCGTGATTATCTCTCCCCATGCGGATTTTTCATGGGGGAGACATTTTAGTGTGACATCAGCATAGCACAGCATAGCCACCTGCGCGTTCATAGCCTGCCAGTTGTATTAACAAGGCCAATATTGCACAAGGCCATTGCGCTGGCAGAGTCAATATTTTTCTCTGATTCATTCATCTCTAGACTCTCGTGGCAGTTGCTGCAGCAACATACTTGTTTTTGGGCATCAGTTCAAGACATTCGTAAATTTGTGCCAATATATATGTCCATTCAAGTAGGCCTAGATAACAACCGACTAATAGCAAAGACTTAGTTATTTAACTTCACAGCTTTTCGTGCATGCTGCTGTCAGACATTTTTAGCTCACAACTTTTTTTTATTTAACGTTTTTCTTCAGTTTTAGTTTTCGCCATTCTATCTTTAGTGCTGCAGTTTTTGCTATTAGTCGGTTGTTTCAGTTTTCACATTTCAGTTATCTGTTTAAATAGTTTAGTTTTGATTCTTTTAGTTTATGTGCTTGAATAAAGCCGGAAGCTTGCGGGACATTTTCCAGTGGGAACTGTATCTGTATCTTTGGCTTGTATTCACATGTTGAAGGCCCATTACGTACGCAGTGTTGCTTCAGAAGCCCCTTTTCCAATGCTTATTATTCTTAATACAGCAATACATCTAATTAGCGAGTGACAAGAGAATATAGTGACGCATTCAGAATCACGGAAATTGAATGCGAGTCGCGTTTTGGGTGTTTTTTTTTCGTTTGGTATTCTCTATCTCGAGGCGAGAAAAGACTTGCTGGCGGTGGAAATGTCAGGAATGCATCTATAGTGTGCGGGGCGCTGTTTGTGTGACATTTGCTCATGTGTCACGCAGCCCGCCCGTGACGACAAGTGACACTGAGACAGTGACCGGACGTGATTCGACGTAGGTGGTCTTTACTGTCATGACGTGGGTGGCCATGGCGCTTGCCGTTGTACTTTTCTAGGGGCATTTATCCCAGCCGACTAATTGGATCAAGTTCCCCACTTCTTTTTTTCTTCTCTTTCACTTTTCCTTCTCTTTTTCCCGCCATCTTTTTTTCCGGTTTCTTCCCCCTTTTGTTTTTTTTCGTGGCTCTTTTTCTGAATCTAGCTAGGTGCATCTTCGGAACACTGTAAGCTTTTGAGTGGAGTCGGGGCAAAGCGCCAGCAACTGCCGTTGATTTTGGGGCATTTTATAGGAGTATTTAGAAGCAAGCCAGACACCTTAACTTATGCGTGAACTTATTTCAGAATATGATGTTTCTGACAACTGTTGTTCGATTTGTACAGTGATCTAGGTGGTCGATTGTACCTTTCCCGCACTCTTTACTCCACAGTTGACAAACTTTTCCTCGCCTATTTTTATGACAGAGCATTCACTCCAATGGTTATATAATATAGACTAGACCCCCCTGCGTACGTTAATTACTGGCTGTTACTGCACAGTGCGCAATAGCCATTGTCTGAACCGCCCATGGCGTTGGTGGCGTCGCTGGTTAAATTGATGCGATGTTGACTGTGTCATTATATTTTCAAGTTGTTTTTTTTGCTGTCGGGCAGAGGCTTTACTGGTTATCGGTAGTGGAGACTCCGGCGGACCCTGCCTTAATAAAATAAGATTCTGTTTGGTTTTCTTTAGAAGAAAGTCCCACGTTTTGTGTGGACTGCAGTGTATTACGTTATTGCCAGTTGTATCATGTTATAATGCGCTTTCAGACATTAAGTGGCATTACCAAAATGGGGAAATTTTTTCGAAATTTGTCCCTCCCTCGTGATAAATTCTGAGGCCTGAAACTTTACCAGTTTATGGGCCCCCTAAGAGCCTGTCAGTAAAAAAATCAGTGTCCGAACGCTTTTGATGGGGGAGATAAGAGGGATCAAAGATTTCAGTGTTATTTATTTTTTGTCGTAGCAAAATGTTTTTGGTGCACATTATGAAGAAGTAAATGTAGCTCAGATGATACAGTGACGTGGTTGATGTGATTGCAGTATGATTCGGAGCATGCTGGTCCGTGAGCCGAGCCAGCGTGCAAGTTTGGCTGACATTATGCAGCATCCGTGGATGAAGGACGAAGTTGGAGCAGTCTCGAAGCTGGTTCTCACCCCACTGGTTTGTCGGCAGACGCTGACAGATGATGACCACTGGCATATAGTGCAACGCATTGTCGATGGCAAGATCGCATCCAAGGAAGATGTTATTCAGTACGTTACGGCATATATCAGTGCTTTGTGTATCTCATTTTTTTACTCCTCATGCACTACGTTCCTAATGTAGCGAAGAGGAGTATATGAGATCAGTGTAATACTGAGGACTGACCGAGTGACCGACCAACCAAGGACCGACCTCTGTTCCTGGAAGAGCCTTCATGGAAGAACTTCAAACGTCCATATCTCCATAACAATGTTATAGTTTTTGTTTCCTCCTAGGATGCCGTATCATTGGGTCCGTCAGTTTGTACGCAAGATAGCTAAAACAATATTTATAAGTGAGTTTTGCTGACATTTTTGGATTGGGCTGGCCCTTTTTCAAACGGAAGTGATTAATTTTTGGTGTTGATCGAGTTTTTGGATTCCGGATCAGTATTCAGTGTTTCATTCCATTAGTAGATATGGCGTAAACAGAGACTCGATTGTGTTTGCCAGGTGGCAGCACCTATCTTGGCAGGGGTTTGAGATTTCTGAGCACTGCTAGTTAGTAATGTGGATGGCACTACAGTGTGTCTGGAAAAAAACATCCCAGACATTTTCGATTGTAACTTGAAGGATTATCAGATTTTAATAATTTTTGATACCAATATTTCGGACACAACTGGCCATTAAGTGACTGTTTGATTTTCTGCTGCACCAATTGTCTATTTCTGCACTATCTGGGGAAATAAAACCAGTGAAATATTGCATTCTTATCTTATTTCATCTGTTCGGGTTTTCCCAGGTAGTGCTGAAGCAGACATTTGGTGAGGTCGAAACTAGAATAGTTGTTTGATGGTAATTAGTGTCAACAATGTTTCACCAAAAAAATTAATTAAAATCTGTCACTTCTTTTTAAAGTCACGATCGATAATGTTGGGGATGCTTTTTGACATATTTCTGTTCATTTTAACTTATATTTTATTGGTTCTGTTTTTTCCAGGAAGTGCAGAAGCAGACATTGGTTGAGGTGGAATAGTGAACGGTTATTTGATGGTCAGTTGTGCTAGAAATATTCGTACCGAAAATTATTATAGTTGGATATCCTATTTTCAAGTGACAATCGATAATGTTCCGGATGTTTTTTTCGGACACGGTGTAGAGATGGTTGTCGCTGCTGCAGGTCTTTGGAGACGAAAGAGTACAACCACATAACAGCGACATATTACCTGCTGGCCGAGCGCCTGCTGAGGAAGAGAGCAGATGCCCAGCAGACATCATCTACTGGCGGGTCAACTGGTGCAGCCGCTGACAAAGAAGATCTGTCACCACTGGCTTTGTCTCCAAGGTCTGATGTTGACTCTATCATTGTGACTGAGTGAGTAGGTACTTTTATAGAATGCGCTAAGTCTGCAAATAACCTCGAATGCATAGACGCATAGACCAATCATGAGCATGGTTATTTTGTAAGGTCTGGAATCATTGCATTTGGTCTCATCCATAGTCTCAACTCTAGAAATCCCCCCAGCTTGGTCTTGTTGAGATTTTAGAAGGAAAGATGCAGTGGAAAACACAGATTCTGCTAAATAGACATCATAATGTTACTTCTCACTCTACATTATCTTGAAGTGTTTGATACGTTGTATTGTTATATAAAGTCAGCTTAGCGTGAATGGTTGAGGCTGAAGACTTTGTCGATAGTTGCCAGTTTTGGTGGCAGCTACAGTTAACAGTACCAATAATAGCAAATGTTTTATTGTGATGTTTAGAGCACTCTTTTTATGCGCAACAACAGCTACTGCTGTAGTGCATCTTAGCCATCACACTTCTGTCTGTCTGTCCATCCGTCCATTCGTCTGTCACACGGGTGGATCAGTCAAAATGGTGCAAGTTAGAATCACCAAATCTTCACCATCGGCTACCTGGAAGATTCTAGTTTTAGGAGCTTTCCTTCAAATTTGAAAGGGGTCACCCCGAATGAATGCACTAAATGAGAGGGGGGTAGGAAGAATTTGTGATTTCCAGCCGATATGGCATTGGCAGAGCGAGACAGGTCACGCCTGCTGGTGAGTACAAGTAAAATACTATGTACAATTAGTCGCTGGTCGTCTGGTGCTCTCTGGCGACTGATTTTGTTTTACTGGGCTTTCAAACATGCACCACTGTTGCGTGCTTCCCTTTGCGTTAGCTGGGCTTTTCTTGTTCGAGTAGCATTTAGATGGTGGATATGTGTGGTGTGTGATTGTGCATTAATGCAGGCAACCGGTACAGCATCAGCTGGACTTTGACAGTCAGCTTCATGCGGTGGCATATCGGACTGTTTCTGATGGTACGGAGATAGCATCATCTGGTGCAGTCGTAGCTCCAGTGGTACCAGTGGTTTCGGTGGCAGAAGCTTCCTCTGGCAGTACCGGGCTTCACTCGGAGATAGGACTTCTGATGTGTCGGTGCACGATGATCCATGAGGACTCACTGGAAGCGTTGGACAACGACGTCGATGATGCTGATGTGACAACAATCAACCAGTCACACTCTGACAGCGAACTGGCGGCGGAGGACAGTCCCAGCTGCTTCTCCGACACCGATCGTAGCTTCTTTGGCAACACACTGGACGTACCGACGTCGGTTCACGCCGCGGGGTCTGGGATCGGTTCTCGGCCGCTGGTGAGCGTGCGGAGTTCACCACAGCTTCTGAATGAGATCTGCGAGGAGACTGAGACGACGGAGGATGAGGATGCTGCCAGTGCTGCAGCTGCAGCGATGGTCCAGACGCACATCTCACGCCGGACGTTGGGCGATCAGTCGCGCCACCTTGACCGACTGCAGCGAGTGCACCGTCGCAAGCTGAACACGATGGCGCCACGAGTTGCTAGCTGCAGCAGTTCGGACACCAGCGACACAGACGAGATCGTTGACCAGAACGGACACAAGCAGCGCAAACAGAAGCCAGCAGCTGCAGCAGCAGCACCACCAGTGAACATAAAGTACCTCGGTCGTCGAGACAGCTCCGAGCACTCCAGTGATAATGACAGCCAGCCGTGCGGCGCCACCGGTCTTGCAGGTGCCAGCAACATTGCAGCGGGGATCAGCGGTCACTCGACACGCCGAAGCAGTGATTCGCAGTGTGGCAGCAACCGGCAGGAACAGAGTCGTGACGCCGGTGGTGGTCGCACGAAGAGAGCCGAGTCCGAGCACTCGTACCAACGCCATGGTCTGAACTCACGCCGCACCGCCAGCTTCTGCTTCACCGACTGGAAATCACTCGACACGCGACTTACCCTTCAGCTGTTGTCCGACTGTTACCCCGAGGAAGCAGAGGATACCTTTTGCGACTTTTCCTCTCAACCCGACAAAGATTGGGTTATGAATGGCAGCAATAGGCTCTCAAACCTAATCTGCCTGCAGTCCGGAAGAGATTCTTCGTGCTTGACTAATACGTTTGACCTTGCGGTTATTAACGGGTTGATGAAGTGGTGCAACGACGTTAGCATGCAGCGCGCAGCACACGGCATGGCTAAGTTAGGAGTTTACTCAAACTCAGTTGCTGTGCTGACTGGTATGGGTTGTTCCCCAGCTTCATATGACAGTCGGCTGCGTGGTAGAAAGGTTAGTTTGTAGCTTCATCGTATGATATTCATCTTAACCTTGTGATACGTTTCTGTGACCCTGCGCCCAAATGGTGCAAAGTGAATATAGGATAATATTGGTGTTGTCATGGTGCAAATATGTACGTTCTGTGGACGTTTGTTGATGCTCATGTGTGGAATGGTCTAGTATGGTTTTGTTGAGTAGAGAAGCAGTATTCCATTAAGCCGTTGTTTCTGTGCATAGTTTGGCAACTCATTTCTGTTGTATGCTGCGAGTCGGAGAAGTATGCCACCAAATTTGTCAAATATTGACCTTTTCAAAATTATTTCCTGGCATGCTGTCTACGATTTTTGCAATAAAGTGATTAATGATTCCACAGCACTTTTAATGACAAAAATGTCCTGGTGTACTTATTTCGGAATTATAGTGCATATGATTTGCTAACGCAAAAGCGTAGAGCTCTGTTTTCCAACTAATTATTACTTATTTTGTTTCTTTTTGCTGCGAATGTCTGTAGCGTGCTACTTTTGTCAGATTTTTGTGGAACTTATGATTCTGTTACAGTTGTACACTGATGTGTGCTGTTGGTTTCAAATAGGTGTAATACCTGGGGTAATTTTTGTTTTGTTTGTGATTTTGTTAGTGGTTATTGAAGTCATTGCACTATGAAAGTAGATCATTTTAGCATTGTCTGATTTGTTATGTGCTTTGTGGTAGCATTTACTTAAATTTATTGCCATATTGTGTGGATGCTTAATGTATATGAAAACACTTAGCAGTAGTGCAAGTAAATTTTTCTCTCTTGCATATTTTGTATAGTTTCTACACAGTTTCATAAAAAAGGACGCCTTTTTGTTTTTTTTATAATTCACTCAAATGACAATCAATTTACACAAAATTTTTACCAGTTGTAGCTGAAGAAATACTAATTCTAAATATTTAAACAAAATTTCGCAGTTGATTTAATATTTTTTGCTAGTCGTGACGTAATGCTGATGTCATAATGTGTCGCAAATACAAGCTTGCTTGTCTCAGCCGGTGCTGTCAGTTGCTACCTTGCTTCGATGGTGAACTTAATCTGGTTTGCTAATGAAAAATGTTTAACGTGTCAGCACTGAGCAACATGGGGACATGAAATCAGACGTCTCGCAATCCAAAAATGGAACCATTTTGCAAGCTCGGTGTGCTAGTGCACTGTCTTGCACGAACATGTGAAAGTCCAGCTATCCCCACAAACACGTAAATGCGATCACTTTGCACATTTTTTTGGTAACTGCAACTGTAAAACTTCAAAAATTTGTCATCAATGAACCAGATTTTTTATCATCGGAGCAGGGTAGCAACTGACAGTACCAATAGTTAATTAGCTAATAGTTTTAATTTTTGTTGACTGTTTCAAATTTTTCGTCTGCCGTGCCATCAGCAGAAATTACTATTAGCTAAAACTTAAAACTATAAAAGTATTTGATGGACATGCATATATTAGCGTATTTTTAATATACTTATCTATGAACAAACACGAACATGTTAAGCATCAAAAATGCAGCTATTATGAAGTCACGTCATGACTAGCAAAGAATATTTAATCAACTGCCATATTTTGTCAAAATATTTTGAATAAGTATTTCTTCAGCTACAATGCTAAAAATTTCATGTAAATTGATCATCATTTGAGTGAATTATGAAAGAAAGTAAAAGGGGTCCTTTTATGAAATACCGTGTATATTCTATGGCTGCTGTATATTTGGGGATTGAACCGTGACGCATAGTGTAGTATGGTTGCAACCTGAGCGCATGCTTTTGTCATGTCTATCGTTCATCGTGGGTTTGACGTTGGTAGTTTTTCGTTGTTGGTATTTTTAATGAAGAAGCGGGTGATGAATGCTTGTGAGTTGCGACATTGTCGTGACTTTGTGAGCATTGTTAAATGATGTCCTGAGTTAGCAGATGTGATTAATTCTGTCCAGTCGCAGCAGCTGTGTAGGGTACTCGCACAGTTTAGTTCACAGTCGGTTCTTCTTATTCTTCAGTAGATGGTCAAACTTCAACTTGTCGAAGACTCCAGACCATGTCGGATAGTTGACAGTGTGAAGTGTAGAACGTGTTAAGCCAACAGTCACAATGCCACAACGACTGTCAGCAGTCGTTTGCTTTTCACTGAAATGTAGCGACTCTTTTTCACCAGTAAACAGGACAGCTGTACAAGCTACAAATTAGAGCTTTCGCATTTCATAGTTGCATATTTTTTACGCTTGTGTGGGTTTCGTCACTTGTAACCTTATAATCTGTTTGGAGGATAACAGGGAAGATTATTACAACTACCATTATTGTTAATTACATATGCATGCATATAATGGAGTTCTTGCAATTTTATGTTTAGCTATGTTTTTGTGGTTTGTTTTTCTGTAAAAGTTAAACTTTCTGTTTCTTTATTGTAAAGGTTAAACTCCATTATTATGCATTTGTGTGCATTTTGCCTGAAAAAGCTGTCACCGAAATGACCTATACTATGTCAGGCTGGACGTTGAACCCTACACACTTACTTGCTTACTGACTTATACCCTGCACCATTATTCCACTTGACACTGTCCAGCATAATATTGTGACTTTCTAAACATTTCTACTTACTGTCATAGTGATAGATCCAGTTTATGTTTAAGGCGGATGTGGTACAACTGGGCTGCTGTTAGTCTATAGTTAGGTGGATGACACATTGACCATTTTCTGGCGCCTGTTTCTGTTTCCGGCGCCAGAAACAGGCGCCAGTTGTCTGGTGCCAGAAACCATGACACACTTAGCTGGCAAATGATACCGGCAGAAAAAGAAACAGAAATATATATATGAGTTTATTTCGCAAAAATGCAGACAGTTAAAAACAGTAAAAACACACATCATACAGTACATACAGTTAGGCCTACACACAAGCTGAAATAAATTTCAGGTTTACACGATGTCTTATACAAGAAATATTGCTATGTGTAGTAACATCGGCAAATTGACACAGTTTGACATATTCATTGGACTGCATAAACAATCTCATCACAGTGACTATAACGCTATTGTCTGAACACAGCATATTATGCACAAAGCACAGTTTCTTCTGATAGTACAAATGTTCAAAATTCATCCTTTCCAGGCAACAGATCAATTCTCTAACTGATTCCCATGATTTAAAGTCAAATATTTTACGATAAACTGAGTTCCAGTATGCATTCAAATGGTTTACAGTACTACTTGAGAGATTAAAACACTCAAGACCATATGATAAAACTGGAAATGTATTCCAATTTTGAGAATTTTGAAAATGATGATGTTATAGCCGCTATAGAATTCAGGTTGTTGAAAAAATTCAAAAGAACAAGCAACGTAAATTAAACGCCACTCCATTTTTGTTTACAAACAAACAAGCAGTGTTGTTGTCTGCTCAGACTGACCAATCACAGTACATCTTTCCGGTCGGTTTTCGGCCCGAAATTGAACGTGTTCTATCCGGCGCCAGTTTCTGACACCAGAAAAGTATGACAGACTGACCAGTTTCTGGTTCCAGTTGACTGTTACCAGAAACAGGCAACTGAAACTGGCCAGTGTGTCATCACTACTAGTTCCTGTTGGTCCTTCTGTTTTTTTTGTGTCATTAATTATCATGCTTTGAACAGATAAAATGGAGATGCAGATATTGTTGAACCCTCTCCAACCAGCTACTTTCTGGGGTCATTTTTTGTAAAGTAATTATTTGCAGTAAAGTGTCTTAAGAATGGTTTTTTGTTGTTTGTCTAATAGATAATGTACTGTCTTCGTTGGTGAGGTATTTGCTTGTTTGTGTGCTTGTCTGTCTCTGTAAATAAGAAAATATTTTATCTCGTGTGTCGTTTGACTGGTATTACGTTAAGCATAGTTGCTGAATGTGGCAGCTGTTTTGTTTTACTTGTGTTGTTTGACCATCGTAGCATTGAAGAATATTAGTTTTAGGTTTTATTTATCAGTGCAGACTGATTGCAGACTAAATATGGAAAAATATCCAAACAAGTAATGGTACACAGATTGTCACTATTTCTTTGCACATGGGAAGCATGCTTTAGTTTTAGTAAACTTGAATGTGGCTGGCTGACAAGGTTGGATTTATGCATTTGAAAACCAGTACGCAAATTCGATACATTGTCTTAAATAAGCTACACAAACAATAAAATTTCCTCCTGAATTTGTATAAAATTTTTAAATTTATGTAACCAAGCTTCTTTATGGAAATTTGATGTTTTTTGTAAGGTTGGCAGCTAAGTTGGGAATTTGGTTGTTTCTGGGATGACTTGAAGCTGCTTATGACACTTCATGGCAAGCATTCAGATGTTATCAATGTGTGAAATAAACTCCAGTAAAATGAGGCAGCATTGATATAATAAATTCACTTTCTTAGCATTTTCAGATCTGTCGCTGGACATATTTATCTGTAAATCATCAGTTTATACATTGGACCACTATCTTTAACATTCAGTTCATCGTTGCACAGATTATTGTTAAAACACTTGTTTTTAGCTGTGGCATGCATGTAATTAGATCTGTCTAGTGCTTTGTTGGTGTTAGCTGCTATTGTCCATATCATTAGCAATCTGTCTTGTTGCCTGGCAATGTTAATTTTACAGCTTTAAACTTTCGACTGTTGCTTAATGTTGTGCATATATAAAGTCGAACATATGTTGATGTTGTAGCTGTTCAATTGCATTCCTCATGTAAACTTGAACTGAGATCAGGAGATTCTGTTGCATTTGAATGTGTCTACATATGTGTCTGCTACCGACTGTCGGTTATTTGTGAAGTTGTGTGTTTATTTTAGCAGGTGCATTGAAGGAGCTGTATTTGTCACTGAAGCATATGCAAAATAAAATCAACAATAGACAGCATTATGAGATTGATGACTGTCTGGAGGATAACAGGGAATATTATTAGAACTACCATTGTGTTAATTACAGATGCATGCATATAATGGAGTTTTTACAATTTTAGGTTTAGCTCTTTTTTGTGTTTTGTGTTTCTGTAAAGGTTAAACTTCTATTGTTGTGTGTTTGTGCGCATTCTGCGTGGAAAGGCTGTCCCTGAAATGACCTATACTGTGTCAGGTGGGACGTTAAACCCTACTCACTCACTCACCCCCTCCCCCCATTGAAGCACAGCTTAGGCTAGCAGAACAGAAATTAATGAGAACTAAATTTGTATGAAGCAACTGCAAACTTTTATCTTATTATTTCCTTATTCTGCGAGATGTAAGGTATTGGGACAGAAGTTTTATTTTTTAAGACAAATTTTATTCTGATGTGGTATTTATGCTGTCTAGATATGGTTGAGGTATTTTTTCATGGGATTTTCTGTTAGAGCAGTCTTGTTCTAATGGTGTTTCTTTGGGATGGAATTTGTTTTTGATAGGATCTTGTTATCAGCTTTGCTGCCTGCACATATTTTGCTTAAGTGTTGTTGCATGGTGAATGATAGTTTTTGAATGTCATTTTCTTGCAGCAAAGAGGTTTTATAAGGAAAAATGGTTAAAAGGTGTATAGAAAATTTATAGTTTTGTTTTTTTGCATACCATTGTTGTTTTGTAAACTGTAAATTATTTGTTCTGTTGTGTTTGAAATTTGATGTGCTAGATGATGATAGTTATTTTCATCTAGTTATATTTCTCCATTCTTTTTGACTGCCAGGTTCGAAGAGAGTTTGCCATTTAAAAACTTTTTCTATACTACCTTGTCGTAACTGATCTTGTATGTACACTGTGTCTCAAAAAAACATCCCCAGCATTTTTGATGTAACTTGAAAACCAATTATCGGATTTCGATAATTTTTGGTACGAATATTCCTGACACAACTTGCCATCAAATGGCCATTTAGTTTTCCACCTCACCCAGCATTTGTTTCTGCACTACCTGGGGAAAACAACCAGCAAATATCACTTTTTTATTCAATATGATATGATTCCTTAATTAACATAACGTATAAAAACATATTTTGTTCAAATTTTTGACACTTTGGTTGATATTTCATCCAGTTGTCCATTTTTCAACTGCCTGCAGTAAAATTGCTTGAAGTGTTTGCTCACAATGCGAACATAAGCAAGGAGACGCTTTCTCCATTCGTTGACAGCAGTATCGAAGTTCTGCTCCAGACCAATGCAGGCTGTACCAGTCACTTCTTGACTCTTCAAACATTTCTAAACTTTATCTGATATACACCCTGCTGCATGACAGTCAAACCTTGTAATAGACCGGCTGTTGGGGCCCACAGATTAGGATAGATGGAATTTATTGACGTTTTTTTAAAATTCATTTTAACACGTATTGTGCTTGGTCTGCTTTCCCCAGGTAGTGCAAAAGCAGACGTTGGGTGAGGTGGAAACTAAAACACTTATTTAATAGCCAGTTGTGTCAGAAATATTTCTGCCAAAAATTATTAAAATCTGCTGGTTTTTTTTTGTTTAAGTTACGATTGATAATGTCGGGGATGTTTTTTTCAGGTTTTGTGTTTATTTCAACACATATTTCACTTGATCTGATTTACCTAGGTAGTGCAGAAGCATACATTGGGTGAGGTGGGAAACTGAATGGTCCTTTGATGGAAAGTTGTGTCGGGAATATTCTTACCAAAAATTATCAAAATCTGATAATTGGTTTTCAAGTTACAGTCAGAAATGTCAGGGATGTTTTTTTGAGACACAGTGTAATTTGTGTGGTTACCGTTGTAATAAATGAAATATCTGTCTTGCTTGTTGGACGTTGTTGCTGCAAGAGTTCAACTTCGTGTACGTTAATTTTATGAGTGAAATTATTTTTAGATTGATTTAAGTTAAAAAGAAAGGGCACACTTAGTATTTTATATTTATAGTTCATTACATAAATCTAAGGTTTGTTAATTGCATTGAGAATAAATACTGTAATTTTTTATTTCAAATTTTGTGGAAGTATGCTGCAGGCAATTGTGCAGCATTTATCACTGATGGTATATTTAGTAAGCATTGGTCACCAACTATTACACCATGGCTTTTGGTGTACCCTGTCGTACAGTTATGAAATTAGTGCAGTCAAGACTGTCAAACTCTCAAAGATTCTTCATTGGGACATGGCCAGACCTGAAGTACAGTAACTATTTTGGACAAGTGGTCAGTTAAATGGAATCCATGATTGAAGTACTAATAGTACCAGTATGGTACTGGTTGTGTGAAATGTGTTGTCTTGAGCGATAGTAGTAATCTTGGTTTAGTTTTGTTTTCCTTATCAGTTGTCACTTGTATCGCCAGTTATGATTTTGTACGATGTGCTGTCTCAGTTATTGTCTCGGCTAATGTTTGAGATGCATTGTAATAAGTATAGCAAGTAATTTAGTGAGTAGCCGGCATGGTAGATGAGGCAGTGTTAGTAAACAAGCCATCATGCCATGTCCTGTCTTAGTCAATGTTTCTTCACGTTTGGTTGTGATTTTATTAGTGCTTGTTCAGTGATCAAATTATTTCCAGAAAAATATGAATTGCAGTTACATTGCAAAGGCAATGGCAAACCTGAAGGCCTTGGACAAGATTTGGAAAAGTAAGGCGATCACTCTGGAAACAAAGCTCAGCATCCTGAAGACATGTGTGTTCAGTACAATGCTGTACGGT
>Ga0209367_1009030_pt1 | contig 13594 bp, 9 predicted proteins | sample WorMetLIZISLAND2_FD_187412 | JGI IMG/M metagenome (GOLD analysis project Ga0209367, IMG submission 187412) | Marine gutless worms symbiont microbial communities from Max Planck institute for Marine Microbiology, Germany - Olavius geniculatus... ... | reverse complement strand
AAATGAAGTAAATAAACATAATATGACGTAACAATGACGTCACAAGGCACTACTGCGAATAAGTAAGTAAGCTTAACTATTTTATGCTACAAAGTTGATATCTTTATGTGTTGCCTTTTCTCCGAGACCACTGTAGCTTTGACAGTGTTTGTTTTGCTAGGTAATGTGGTCACACAATAAAGCTGCAGTGGGTGGAAGAACTTCACGTTTATGTGCCATAAATTTCTGCTTGTAACAGTGAAAGAATGGTTAAAATCGGTGCTGAATTACCGAAGTTATCCCAAAAATAAAACTGGGTATCCGTTTTTTTGGACCACCCTGAGTTGAAGTTGTCTCCCCCATCATCCAAGTTGTTCCCTACTTTTTTTTAAGACTACACCCCTGCACATGACTCACAAACACTATCATCACTTTTACTCCTAAACACAAAAGACCACCCAATAACAACAGACAACTGGTCAGAAAGGAATGAACCTGATTCGCAAGTGTGGAAATGACACCCAAGGATGCTTATCTGGAAAAAAAACACACATATTACAATGATCGTATAACGAGCACACTTAAAGCCCGCTGCCATGCTGAGAAAACGGGAAAGACAAACAAAGAAATGCAAAAAGCACATGAGACATAATTATGCAGTGAAGCAATTAAACCATGTGGCTTCTATCTCTCCAATTCTGGAATCGAAATTGGGCGCAACTTCCCCCCCCCCAGTTTTGGGCTCAGGTTTCCCCCAATTTCTGACTCGTTTTCCCTTCTATTTTGGGCTTCTTCTCCCTCTAGGGAGAAAGTTTGCCCAGTGAAAAATAGGGGGACGTAAAAAATAGGGGGGAGTTTTGTTAACGTGCAGATTGAAAAAAAGGAGAAAAGTAAAAAAATATGCGGGAAGATTTTAAGGGTGCAGTTCGCTCAGTGAAAAAAGGGGGAAAGTTTTATTAACGGCGCAGATTGAAAAATAGGAAGGAAAGTAAAAAAAATAAGGAGGGGAAGTTTTGTTAAGGGTGTAGTTTGCCCAGTGAAAATAGGGGGGAAGTTTTGATCTGCAACCTCATCAAAACTTCCCCCTCTATTTTTCACTGGGCGCAAGCTGCGCCCGCCAGGTATAGGGATAGAAGCCACTGAATTAAACAACAGTCAACAATAACGACCGACTGATAAACTGCTATCAGCATCATTGAAGATTAATGCAAGTTCAAAAGTGGTGAATCCAGAATTTTAGAATAAGGGGCTAAAAGGTGGGGTCTGGGGCGACGGCATACCCCCATAATGTTTATTTAAACTTATGCAAATATAATAAATTTTGGTGCAAAATTTGACTTGGTTACAAAATGCATCCAGTCAATAAGGCGGCCCCCTTCCTGCCCCCCCTTGAATCCGCCACTGAAGTTCAAAAGCATCTCAGGTGCATAAACCACATCTCAGCCCATAAAACTCACGAGAACTAAATTCACAAATCTTTCACTTCACTGAATCTGTCACACTTCACAGAAAGTGGCAACCAAAAGAAAACAACAGTAAAAGAACAGCCCTGAAACTAAGAATTTGGACCAGTGTTTTTCGACCTTTTTGCTGCAGCGGAACCCCTAACAAACGTGAGAACAGAGAATCAGAAGGGATATGGGGAGAAAGTCCTATTAAACTGACAAAGACAAAGACTTGTTTAATTTAACCGCATAAGACAATATTATTTAGCAACTTTATTTCACATGTAAACAGCAAATCGTTATTGTATTTAACCAAAAGCAGTCTACGAGGCAGTCGCCAATAGCCGTTTAGCCCCCTTCCACCAACTCCAAAAAATTATCATTGGATCTTTTACGTTTTACATGAAAGCCCTCAAGCAGCTCAGGGGGTCTGGACGCCACAGCGTATCTAGCTACGCTGCTGCGTGAGACTTTTTATATGTTCCAAGCGGAACTTTTCATGAATTGAACTTCTTTCAATAAATGGACAAACGACTTTTAACGCTAACACCAATATGTTAATGTTCATTGTTCAATGCAAATATGTTAAGACTAATAACAAGAAGAAAACTATTCAACAATGTATGCAAATATATACGGCTAGAAGTGCTAATTTCGAACTAAGTATTTGGTGCTTAGTAATTCTGTGGCCTTAATTCTAAAACCCTTGGGTTCCGCAGAACCCCAGTTGAAAATCACTGATTTAGACGGTGCAAGATAGGGCCTAGGTTACTACTAATCACTAATAGGAAGTCGTGCACTGGCTCTCCATTGGCGCCAGATTCAATGACCTTGGATTACCCTGAATGCCAAAATAGGGGGTTTTATGAATTTTTTTGGTGATTTTGGGCTGCGACACAAGTCTATATCATTCACAAGGTGGCGCCACGGAACTATCATCATGCGATCCAGATAGACACTTTGGTATTTATATATTAACTAAGCGTGAACACCCTAATTTTCAGTTAAACTACTAAACCGGAACTGCTATAGGCTTTCGCACGTCTCATGAGCATTAGCTCAAATTTCTTGTTTAACCTACAATGCCACCATCACTGATACGATATGCACACCACTATGTCAAAAAAAGCAATAAACAATGAACAGCAAACATTATTGACTTCACTATAGTATAACCAGCACTAAAGCACATAACCATGAACACGATCAATCAACTGGAATTAAAACAGCAGTCACACTACCATCACATCTTGTGGAACAACGCAAAACAATTATTCGCATAAAACAAAATATGACTAGTGGCAAATTGGCAATGTAGAACATGAACCATCCAAGATGAACATAAAATGCAAAATTATTCACGCACAACACTATGCACTTTGATTACAAATGACTATCAGTAAAAAAATGACGAACTGTCTCTGAACTTGTCAAATCAAAACTAAGACTACTGCATAACAGATGTTCAATGCAATAATTATAAAGACAATCTTATCACAGAGCACCACATTATAGGCCCACCTACCTCTGATTTACCTTTGACCTGTCTGCTAACTGCAGTTATTCCACGGCCAGCAAATAAACGCTAAAACAAATGATGCAGACAAACCACCAAAATTAGATGCCGCCGTCTGCCTTCTTATGCATATATGCTTATTTTGAATTTCCACTGAAAGTCCACTTTTACACCCAGGCCTTAAGCTGTGATGATTGATCTCAATGAATTTGGTCAACTCAAATCATGTTTATGGAAGCCATGTTTGCACAAGATATGCATTATTACAATTGTACATCCTGTATCTTGATCCCTGACATTTTGTGCCAAAAAAAACCGGTACACCATTTACGCCTGCCAAGAAAAAAACATTAGGAGCCTGTTTTATTATAAAAAATAAACAGGACAGACAGACAGACTACAGACAGAGAGGCAAGACTTGTAATGTGGCTTATCGCTTACAATACAACAAAACGAACATAAAATTGCACATTCAGTGCAGCTGGCAATCTGTGTCGTCACTGTCAACCTGCAGTCATTATTAACTGCCGCAATTATAAGAGTAACCATAAAATTCACTGCAAACAAAAATATAATCATCATTGATCTAGAAATAAAAAAATTAGCAGTGAAAAGCAATCACGTATAGCACTGTTAACTGAAAGAATTTATCATCAACTCAGAAACTGTATTCGCCGATGAACGATCCGTCTTCAATGAACTTGGCCGGGTCTGGACCTGGTTCCCCAAACTCTCCAAGACTTCCAACGCTGTCCAGTGACTTGGCCATGCTGTCGAGTGATGGCGCCAATGCACGATGCATCAATATGTTGCTGTCAATATATTACAATAATCCATCAGCTAACAGACCACAGCTGCCTAGTATGTTGTTACGTTTTTGCTTGTGTGGCTTAGATTGCACTTGCTCAATAACTCATACAGTTTGATAAAATTTATATTAAAGCAAGATGAACAACGATATACGGTGAATGGCTATTGTCTAGGGAATGGAACTAAAACATAAAAGCGCAGCAGCAAACAAAATCGTAACATGCGACTGTCCTGTAGCTGGCCGGTGATGCGAGGTGGAAGCCGAAGGATGGCGGACGGAAGACGGAAGACGACGACGAACGGAAGGCGGTAGTCGGGTGGCTGCCGTTGAACCCGCTTGCCAGGTGCTGGAAGACGGAAGTTGGGTGGCGGACGATGATAGTCGGACAACTGACGAGGAACCACCTGCCACGTGCTGCGTGGACACGGTCACGTGCCAACTGACTCGCAGACGTGTGTCGTGTAGTCGTAGTCATACAGGAAGCGTTCCTTCAGAAGTTGTTCGTAACCGTAGGTTCGTTCGTACAACGTACAACGTAGTTTGTCGTTTCACATATACGTCTTGTGTCTAACGTTGACTACCCACTAGCGCATATACAGAGCACGACGTGTTGACTGTTCGAGTGCTCAAGCAGGTAATAACGTTCAGCTGTCATCTCTTTGCCAAGACGAGCTCTCGCACATGCGCAGTAACATCAATCAGCACATGCTGTTCAGGTCACGTCTACAGGGTGCAACTGGGCCGCCAGACGACTGTCACAACAGGCGTGAAAAGCAGACCATTGTATAGACCAGATGCCACTATCGACTGTTCACAGTTGACAAAATGCAAGCACGCGTGCGTAACTGAAAGAAACAGGGGCGGTCCTAACAATGTACCACTATGTACTAAATACTGCACCGCTGTAGTGGCTAGTTGAGTATGCAGTATCAGCTTATTCCACTCCAGACAGTGCAGTATTACTGTCAGTATCATGAATAAACCACACTCAGATAGCACAGACTTCACTGTCGTTTGCTTTACGATGCAAGACTGCAGAAAAAGTTGTGAAAGATGCTGCGTTTATCAAGCCGGGTGCGGTTTAACCACACTGTAGGTTTGCAATGTCATGTTAACCAGGGTCAAAGTAATTGTGCACTACTAACATGACTCTTTAGAGGTTAAATAGGCTGGCAGCGATAGTACCGGAAGGGCCAGATGTTTGTGAATTCCTATTAAACTGTCTACTGCAACTCAAAGCATGCACCATCTTAAATTATCCACCCAAAAAAGACGATAGATTTATGCCGCTGAGTTTCATACCAATTTCGGTTTTTCCATGTCTTTCCGAGGAACCCGTACAGGACAGAGAGATAAGCAATATGCGTGTAATATGGAGAGATGGCGGCACAATGAAGCAGAGAGAATGTGAGAGACTCACGGGTTCAGAACGTCTACAAACTCCAAGTCGTCTGTCGGCGTACCATTGCTGTGTTGCAGTGTCTCCTTCTCGTTCGCTACAACAGACACAGCAGCAACACCAATACAGACAGACAGAGAGGCCTCTATGCACACAACGACGAAACAGCTAACTACCAGCAGCTGAAACTTGGCCAAACTAAAAACTTGGGGCAAAACCCAACGTGAGGCCACCCAGCACTGTAAGTCCAATTGTCTTAGTCCACGGCTGCCGATTCGTCAAGCTGTCGATTATAAATGTGAGCCTCCTTCCAAAACCTCTTGATGAAACTGAAATTTGGTATCAATTCCTTCCAGGTAAGAATTGTCCATCCCCCAATTTTGGTCTTTGTCTGCTGTCCAGTTTCAAAAAATAAAAAATAAAAAAAATTTTCAAAAAATAAAAAAAGTGAAAGAAACAAAGCGAAAACATTACTATGTACAGGCGGCTTAAAAACAGTGCCAGTAACGGACCACACTGAGCACAGTGCATTCCGACGTCCGACTTCTAACTGCACTACAGCAATAATCTTACTAGCTCACTTACTTACTTACTGTTAGCTCACGCTGGAGCAAGATCTAAGATCATGAGCATAGCAATGTACCACTGTATCTGCGCGCAAGTGTGCGCCGAACGAGACATGCAGTGAGACAGATGATCAGCAGTATAATGATGACGACAAAGCCAATCACTGAGCCAAATGCATGTCCACTCGTCACTGATGCTGCAGTACAGCCAATTGACACATCTACCACATGCTGCTTTCAAACAACATGTCTACATCAATGCCATGTAAAACCTTGTTTAGGTTCAGCCTGACTACTTTTTTGTTTTGAGTTATGCCAAATAAAAGATGGCATCCATAACCCTTAAATACCTCTCGCTACTCCCGGTAATTTACACACCATACCACCATTCATCCAATAACTTATACGTGGCAACAACTTATGGATGACTTATATTTTTGTTGCAACAGGAAGATATAGATGCTAAGTTTAACATCTAGCAACAGTTAGGTAAGTTAATATAAAGCCAAGATGTGTTGCAAACAAGTAAAAACATTCACTTTGCATAGTGTATACGCATTTTGCTTATTTCCGTACAACAGTGATACCATTTGCGGTTAAATATGACTATTTTACTTTGCGTTGTTCTCACAGAAAAAGTAAGCTCCTTTGCAACTTGTTTTCTATGGCAGCAGTTCTTTCTCATGCACGGCTGTTGTCACAATTAACGGATTCTATCACCTAAAAAATGAGGGACAAAATACCAAATTCGACGTATGGCATTCCAACGATGACACGTATGTAATCGGAGGCTGTTTGGCCGACATCATTAAGCGCCATGACCAGCAGCTGGTACTCATCATTCAGCTGCAGCTGAGTGATGTTGATGAAGTTGAGCTGCGTCTCATTCTCTGACATCTGCCATTCATCCGACTCTGTGCGTAATATAATTATACACGCAGCTGACCACACTTTAAACATGGTTAAAGTTAAAGGTGACAACATAGCTCCTAAAGGGAAGCCCATCTCAAAGCTACGGAGCGCCACCTGCCGTATGGGATCACCCAGTGTTACCTGCCACCCGACACAGGTAAATGCACCCCGCCTTAACCGCAGCCAGATAGCCCGGCACTCAATTTACCTACCCTGGAGGGATGGAAGGCTGAGTTGACCTAGGCGGTTGGTTACATACCAAAATGGCTTACCTAGAGTAACTTCATTGATCGGATGAAACACGTTACCGCTATGCCAAGCCACCAATGTCCTTCCATCCTGAGCCACAAGGTTCATAAGGTGACGAATGCCGATCTCTGTTTCTTTAGCCTTCAGCCAGACATGAGTCTACACTGTGAGATCGCAGATACAAGGCTAATGTATCGCACGGAGTTCATTCAGTCCGTATGTAAGTGATCCTGGACAATGGACTTACCTTTGATTCTCACGTTTCATCTGTTTGCAACAACCATTTTCCAGCTCAAAGCTTTTGTATTTTCTGCTATAAATAAAACAAAGATACAGACTGGACAGTTGAACCGTGTGTCATTTCGGTTCAGTGTATCACTTAGACTTGGTTTATTTTCTTTGCTTCGTGGTATTCTTTGTTCCCTCTGCTTTAACAAAAAAAACTACCAATACTACTCCAGAAAACGCCACGGCATATCCATGCAAAATGAAAGACAAAACACTGAATAAGCAGAAGATCACACATGCCACAAATGACAGGATCATCTCACCTATGTGTCGGTATCTGAGGTAAAAAGTGTGTCCTGGGTTGGCATTGACGTCTGACATCACGTGCCATGCCACTACCACGTACGATTCACCGGATATCACCTCTGAAATCATCGGCTTATCAGGCACTGCTGCAATACACAACCAGACAGTCACACAAGTGATATTGATGTATACATCACACACTCTGGCGGTATGGTGGCCTGCAAACTTCCAACAGAGACCTGCGAGTGCTCAGGATTTTGATTGTGCTCCTAAATCCCCCAAAATGGAAAACTTTCAGCTCCAAGTTTTCTATTTTTGAACAAAAATTCTCTGACAAGAAGAAATTTTCCGACAGACTAAAATGTAGCCAAGAGGCAAATGTCCCTTGCCCACCCGGCCACGATGCCACAGGCATGTACAATCTTTAAACAGCTTTCACTTTCTTACTTACAAACTTTTGGAACAAAATAAAATCAGAAACATGAAGAAAGTAACAGACATGAGAGAGGCCGGGTGCGTGCTGAGACTGAGATGATCGGTCCGCAGCCAACTGACGTCATAGCACACAGAGACATCAGATAAAACGCATCGCTCCTTAGACCATGAAGCCTCGTTGAAAGATGCTCTGATGCTTCTAGGACTAGTTTGTGCTGCTCATCTTCTGAAACATTCTCTGTACAAACACAAAACACTGAAATCAAAACGGATCATCGCTGAAACTGTGCAACTAAAAACCAACTTTGACTCACAGTGCCAAGCTCTTACGTATGTATTATGTACTGTCAAGGTTGGTATTTAACCTGGGTAAAACTGGTTTTACCCAGTTCAGTGTGTAAAACCCGGTTTAAACCGGGCAAAACTGGGTAAAACTTACATTAGGTTTCTCGACTTCTGTTGCTGGCTACAGTACACAATGTAGTGCATTGTATGCAGGAGTTAGGCTGCTGGGTGGGGTAGATGTGGTTGCTAAAGCTGTAAAAATTTGAAAAATAATTTACAAAAATGTTACTGCAAAGATTAATTAGAGTATTTCTGAGAAATACTTTTATGGTAAGAATATACCTTTCATAATTTTTCAGCACAGTGTGAAGTATTCATGAATAGATAAACAAATGAGTAAACAAATGGTATGTCAAAAAAGCACACTCTCTAATTAATTGATGTTGAAATTTTGCTAACTTGATAAAGAGTACTAACTCTTGATGACAATCTTGCTGGCTAGTCTCTCTGAGCAGTTCTGATGTTTGATGTTGAGTTTTTTTGCTGGTATGTTAAAGTGTTCTTAGAATACAGACCACGCTTTAAGCATTTTGATGTTTTGGTGTTGATCAGCAGTATTATTTTAGGTTGAAGTTTTGGACTTCGTGCTAACACAAATTAAATACAAACTACTTTGCTTGCTTATAGACTAGTTGTAACTTGCAGCACTTGTACTTGTATCCCATATCACTGACTGTTTTTTTCATTTTTCATTGTAATCTCTGCCTAGTGAATTATTTGCATTTTTCATAGTGAGGTTCACAGTGGATAACATTGCGCAATGTTCATTGTAGCTGATCAACGTGCGTCCATATTTAGCTGTGATGATGTCTTAAAGATTTGTTTACGAACACATTATGTCAAATTGTTGTCAAAAAGCAATTCTTATAAGTTTATGACATAAATGGAAGCAACTAGTGCTTTTTGCAGTAAAAAATGAGTTTTGCCCAGTTTTACCCGGGTTAAAGTCGATTTTACTAGTTTTGCCCAACCCGATTTAAACCGCGGTTTAAACCACCTGTGAATAAAACTTGCCAACCCTGTGTACTGTCATTGGTTCAACTGTACACTTATTATTTAGCTTATTATTAAACTGCTTTAACAGCTTCAATTCAGCACTTGTGCTCAGTCAGTCCCATCTTTAGGGGGAGGGGGGTGGCACCATGGCACTGTGCCAAGGGCCCCGCGCCCCAAAAGGGCCCCATGCTACGGTTGTAATTGCTGCAACAGACGATGGATCGATTGATCAGTTTGAACAATTTCTGTCACCTCAAGGGATGAATTATTGTCACAACTTGAACTCAAAAAAAAGTCAAAAAAATGTTCGGGAAAGCTAAAATCTGGGGTCCAAATTTCTGCTCGCAAAATTGTGAACATTAAGAAACACAAAAACTATGGCCCTATATAACATACAGACTTAAGCCTATCCTACAGTTGTTGTGTGGTGAGGTCACAGGTATCAAGGGCCCTGCAGGTAAGTCAGTGCCAAGGGCTCTGCGCTGGCAAAAGACGGCCTTGTGCACAGTAGAGGCCATGAAACAAATGTCTCCCCAAATTTTGTGGTATTGAAAAATTGTCAGAAAACTGTTGTCCAAAGATGAAAAATGTGGGGATGGAAATCAGCATTTTCGTGAAATTTAGAGGCAAAATTAAAATTTTAAACACTCATAATTTTCTATATTGGACATTTTCAGCAGTCTATTGGAAAATTGCAAATTCCCGCCAGACTTACCTTTTTTTACAAACTAACAAAGGCTCAGTGCTACGACCTGCATTACTGTGTGTTAGTAATGATTGCAACATAAACTGCAGACCAGGTCTATAGCGTAGAACATAGCCAGTGATGACGCCGTTGGGTGGAGCTGGCTGAAGCCATGTCAGTGTGAAGTGATTGCAACCTCTCTCAACAACCTTGAGTTCTTTCACCACTCCCGGTACTTTACACACATACAGTTACGTATACCAAGTTACCATCACTTATCACATGTTATGTAACAGCAAGTTAAATAAGTCTGCTACGTCACAATTAACGAAAAAATCAACGAAACGGAGGTCATGGTGTCTAAAAGACTCATCCATTGCAAACAGCTCAACATAATGTTCCATTTAGTCATCCAACTGTCCCACAACATGAGACAAAATTGTTACAAACAGTGACACATCATGCCAAGAAGATTCCTGAGCCAGGAGTGACGACTAGAAAAATAAGTTGGTCTCGTGCTGACATGCGACCATTCACCAGACCCAAGGCCATTTAAGCCAAAAAATAAGACACTGGTTACTCTTGCCCCCTGGGGAATGTTCACACCAATTTGGGTTTTCCTCAGCTTTTTTCTTTCAGGCTATGAGCCTGTAGAAGACAAATGAAAGAGACAGGCAGACGGACAAATGAGCAAGACCTTAACAGCAACCTAATAAGACTGTCACACAATAATGCAGTATTTAACGTGCAGTGTGCATGTTCACAGGCATGACCCAATGTTCAATGCAGCACGACGCAATCAACAAACAGAAATGCTTGCTTCTACTCTAAACTGTAGCAATCCAAGCAGCATACCGGACTCCTTCGTGTGAAAGTAAACTGCAGCACTCGGTGGACCTTGCCTAGCGCTATTGAGCACCGATACCGTAGCACTGATGGCAGTGTAAGGCCACAGTCTGTCAATCCGACCCCTGACAACATCTGTGTCCCCCTTTGCAAGGTCTCTCTTCAGCCGACGTCCTTCCCACTTGCTCTTCAGTGGACAGTGATCGACGGACCGCAGTATCAGGTCTTCTGTGATGACATTGTGAGGACTAGCAATCTTCCAGAACTTCATCTGCTCACATCACATACAAACATTGAGCATTTTTACGCGTGACAGCACATAATGCTAAGCACGTCTTAGTCATCCTCTAGGCGTCCATCCGCCTGTCTGTCTGTCCGTCCATCCGTCACACTGCTGTATTGAGTCAAAATGATGCAAGCTAGGATCACGAGATCTTCACTGTAGGCTGCCCCAAGGACTCTAGTTTATCGTGACAAAATTTTGTGCCCATAGCTGTAGCGTGAAAACGGTCGCAGATAGGCACAGACATGCTGCTTATCATAACAAGCAATAGGGACAAGCTTTTTAGTGGTGTCAACATCGATGACACTGAATGACCTTGAACCCCCAAAATAGGTGGTTTTAGTGTTTTTTTTGCAATTTGTGGCTGCGGCGCATGCAGTTTTCAAGAGTTAATTGCCACGATAGAGATAGACCAAGACAACCTGTGAACAGAAACTGCTAGGCTGTCGCGCATCTCGTGAACTTGGCTCAAATTACTTGTAACTATAGTTATTGCCAAGCACCAGCACAGCATTCTAACTGAATTTTTCAGTAACACACATAGGCACAACTAAACCAAATCTGAGTTACTTTCCCACAAATACAGCATTTTGACTGCATCTTCGGTTAACATTCTCTGTGCCTCCACATCTCCATTCCATTTATTCCTGCCCTGTCAATCCACTTGAAGTAAGTGAAAACAGTTCATATCCTGCTTGACACCATCCTACCAAGTCTCATTTGACCTACTGTGCATCTTATTCATATCTTTTCGAGGCGTAATGTACTGTAATTAGTAATTACTTACATGTACACTCTCAATGGAAGCACTGAGTGCTGACAATGTGCACACAGACCAAAGGTTACCTGTGTGGGAGTTTGTGCTCTTTTCGTTGCTTTGAGCCGACAAGGGTTAAACACAAATAAGCTAGCATACAGCCCAAGTCGGCCGGATGGCTGGCTCGGTTAACAGCCAGCACCATTAACCAACCAAGTCTCTATGATGGCCACTATCATACCACAGCCCTATGCTGCTATACGGAACTTATCATTTTTTTCTAGCAGCAAGTGTAAAAGTCAGCGGTACTCATTCTGACTACCCGACCAATGGAAGGATGGCCAAAATGGTTTGGTCAAATACTGACATGCATTGGTATATGTCCTGGCCAACTCAGCTATATCCACATGTGGCGTGGTGTAGTGGTAACGCGTTTGATCTGATCAATGAAGTTACTGTACGCCAGGCCTGGTTAGTACTGCGATGGGTGACTGCCTGTGGGCAGGTAAACCATCTCGGTATGTAACCAGCCACCTAGGTCAACTCAGCCTTCCGTCCCTCTGGGGTAGGTAAATCGAGTAGGGCCTATCTGGCTTGGGTTAAGGCAGGGCGTGATCACCTGTGTCGGGTGGCAGGTAACACTGTGCGATTCCATACGGCAGGTGACGCCCCGTAGCTATGCGACGGGTGTCTCATTAAGGACTATATCACCATCTTTAACCTTTAACCTGCCAATTGTGATACTTGATACTAACCTAACTCATCACTGAGCATCTTATTGATACGACCAAGAACATTACCACCGAGCTAGGCCATCATCCACGTAGCGAGAAATACAGCTATAATAGGCTAGGGAACTACAGCTATAGTCAAACGAGTTGGCGCATACCCGGTATCCTATGAAAAAGCCACGAACAGTGTCCGGACTTTGACTGACAGCATCCCACGTCAACTCAACGCTCAAGCTGCCAAGACTCGACTCAATCCAGGTCACATTAGTTGGATACTCCAGCGGAACTACATGCAACCACAGCAAACACACTTTAAATACCACTTAAATAATAATGCGCTTATAACGTAAAAATTGCCCCAAGCTGCTGCAGATACAGATGGTTACTATTGACAGCCTATATGAACTCATTATCACCCTATCCAACGATACCATCGCCAACCCTCTACAACATACGGTTTAGCCACAATACGTGCATTACAGACAGAATGATGACAGACAGACACATCGTATTCTAGGCTCGACCTAATGGTCAGCCAAAGGGTAGTCATTTCCGAGTCACAAAGGTGACGCTGATGTCCGTTTCCTTAGCCCTCAGCCATACACCAGTTCACTGCAAGTTTGCAAGACCACCAATTCATGACTGTAGTAGACAGCTACTGGGCTAGTGCATTGTGTGGTGTGCCTGTTTACACTATAGCTTTTGGTGGTACTTGTTGTACCTGTTGTGCCTACCCATAAAGGGATGGCCAGACTGAGTTGACCTAGGTGGTCAGCTATGTACCGGGATGATTTACCTATCTGCCGACAATTACTCATCCAAGTACTAATCATGCCTTACATCGACTAACTTCATGAACATATTAACCACTACGCTTGCCACACTGTTTTTACAAGTACATGATGGCAGGGCAGTTGAAAGTGCATACCCCAACCTTGCTGTCTTTTCAGCACAAGTGTTGCTACTGCTTTTGCCTTCTACCCTCCGTGGGACGGTAAAATGAGTAGTAACTCATTTACATGGGTTACGGAAGGTGGGGACCTTGGTACAGCTGACTGGGGTTGCCTAGCCGGCCACTGCGCCAGCCTGTGTCTGCAGGCTGCAC
>Ga0209367_1009028_pt1 | contig 13595 bp, 5 predicted proteins | sample WorMetLIZISLAND2_FD_187412 | JGI IMG/M metagenome (GOLD analysis project Ga0209367, IMG submission 187412) | Marine gutless worms symbiont microbial communities from Max Planck institute for Marine Microbiology, Germany - Olavius geniculatus... ... | reverse complement strand
ATTCAAACACAAAATAACAAACAGAGGCCTCCTTTATATAAACACTTGACTTAAAGAAATGTCACCAGCATAAAAAAATAAAATAAATAAGTTTTATACAGAAACATTTTTCACGGCTTTTGTAAATGGCCACTAAAATGTAATCAAGTTTTCTTTGGTTCTTACAAAAAAGTTTAGAAAAAATTCATTTTATAACTTATTTGAAAAATTTGTGAACAAACATAAATTACAGCTATGTCCATATAAAGAAAACACCAAAGCGTCGTCTCAATGAAGTAAAAACACAGTATTCCTTTTTTCGGTGAAGCAAACAAAACTGAGATATGTATTCACTGATGTAACAGACGTACATAACATAATATTAGCTAGCGGCTTAGTCAGACTTCAGGAAGCTAACCACAACGTACATGCGTAAGGTAAATGTATGTAATATTGACAGCTTAAAAATCTTATTAACCGAAACCGCGTGTTTACATTTATACAGAGTTTTTGTTTTCTAGGTTAGATAGCACCATTCTGTATTTTGTGTAGGTCAATTGTCGTCATTATGCAACGAAAAAAATTATCTTTTTAGTGATAAAAAAGAAAATGATCAGTGTCCATATACCTGTAGGTAATATGGACATGGGTTGTGTTAGAGAACTTAAAAGAGTTGCACAATTGTATAGCTGTATAGCAATAGGCGGACGGCCGCATAATAGTGGCACTGGGCCGACTATTTCTATAGTCTGTAAGCGAAATTTGTAATTATCAATAAGTTTTTTTTCGATTTAGTGATCATTCAAGTCATTTGATAAATAACTCAATTACGCGGCGTATGGTAGTTGTATGTAATATGAACACCTTGAGGAAAATCTTGTCAACTGGAGCCGCGTGTTTACATTTCTACAAAGTTTTTGTTCTCTAGATTGGAAAGCGTGATCTTGTATTTTCTCTGGGTTATTTTATCGTCAATATAGAACACATAATCTGTCTTTTTAGTGACTTATATTTGTCCATATTACACACCATATCGGGTGTCCATATTACATTCGTGTCCTCTATTATGTATACTGTCGAAAAATGTGCACGTACATGAACCTAATCTCGCTATGGCAGCCATTGTCAGTGATGTTTGCCAAGCAAAAAAAAAAACAACTAAAGAGGTGTTCATAATTCAGTAAAAATGTTTATTTCCCAATCTCTAACATTCAAAACAAATAAGAATTTGCACGTAATCACCAGCAGTGACAATCAAATTCGTAAATTAACTCAAATATGTTAAAACATGTATTCTACGGCAACGCGCTGACGAGAGCTACGACGTAAACGTCTGTAGTAGGTAAAACACCGCATAACTTAGAATGTTATAACTGGAGTGTCCATATTACCAGCAGTGTCCATATTGTATACAGTCACTCTACGTACCGTCTGGGCGTGAAGCCAGCAGTAACAGCGTCGTTAATGGCATCAGTGACGTCGTAAATGACGTCATTTCCGGTGTCTTGTCACGTGACGTCAGCTACGCCATCGAGCAATCTGCAGAGCACACGAAAGACGCGGCATTAGAACGATGACAGACAAGGCACGAATTGCGACGTTTTGTTTCTCAACTGAAAGTGTGCGCCGCTGCGGTATAGTCTACCGAGATATTCTAAAACGGGATACTATTAGGCGGAATCGCTCTTGTAGCACTCGCTATTCTGCCTATTCCTACACATTTCTCCGTAGCGTGGTCTGTGTGCCGTCTGTCCGTCTGTCCGTCTGTTTGTCACATTCGTGCTCTCTGCTTAAACCATTCGAGGTATTTAGATGTCGTTTGGGAAGTACATTTGTAGGTCCAATTAACGCGTTATTTTAGACGGGGTCCCTGACCCCCAAAGGAAAGAGAGATTTAAGGATCGAACCCCCTACCCAAAACATGCAATTGCAAATTGCAGTCAAACTGTCAGTCCTATGCTGCCACCTGGCAAATACAAACGATGAAATGGGTGGACTATAGCTACAGCGATTCCGCCTTTTGCCAAATTACTCTGGTCTCTGTTAATTTGTGATGGTTCTTAAAACGTGGCCTTAGAACCTTGTAGAAAAACTGTCAAATTTGAATAGATTATATCAGTTTTGCACCATGCATAATATCCGGAAACTGATAAACGTAAGGGTTACAGTTAAGACTAAACATTCAGGAATCACGATTACTACTCGTATTACGTTTACGAGACAACTCGATCATTTACTTCAAAACTTGACAAACTAATTAGCTGATGCCGACAACGTACTTCAGTATGCGCAGATACCAAGTTTCCGACAGGATGCAAACGAAACAATGCGAAACTTACGTACATGTGTTTAGAGCCAAGTCGCAGATCAAAATGTGGCTGCGACGCGGCGGTCAAACGAGTACGCACGCCGTATAGTAACGGCGGCGGTACAGCGCTAGTCCAACTGATCGATAGTGAGGCCCGTCTCGCGTCGTCGTCGTAGCCGTCGTCTCGGAAATTATGATCGCCTTGAACGTATGGTACGTACAGAGCAGCCGACATCGACTGGTGTCGCTGCTGCTGCTGCTGCTGCTGCTATATTGTGCCTGTCGTCGCTGCGGGCGCACCGCTTGGCCCACCCGGGCTTGGTCGGTCCGACAAAGGCGAGCACGGTCGAGTAGACACGACTGCAACGCGTTTTCAATGGACGCACGCACGCACGCACGGCGGAAACACGACCGAACATCGGGTGACCGTGTGCGTGTGGCGGCGAATGAGATGTAGTAGGCATACTGCGTCGTCGTTGTCGCTCCGACTCGGCCGTCTTTTATTGCAACGACCCTGAAGAATCTATACGCACCGAACCGACAGTGTGCGCTTAATAAAATCGATAACTTTTTTCACTTACCAATTAATCAGTTCTACGGACAAAGAAAGCATGATGCCACTTAATAAAAACTAATTTTAATACAGAATCACGATACAATATTTTCCGCATTCCTTGTACTGCGACTCGACTCTGGAACAGTGTGTCAGATAAACTGCGTCAGCTGCCAGACATCGAACTGAAAGAATTTAATTCGCCACTGAAAACATTTTTGTTTACGTGAGATCCGGGCGCATAGTGCTGCTGCTGCTGCCAGTATAGTAGCGATAAACTAGTAAACTTGTAATTAACATACCATTTTTCTCGTAGTGAAGTTAAGCAAATTTTGTTAATAATATATCTGGCTGGCCGCCACGTTGGACAATATTAACTGGCCACATCTTTGCAACGAGTCATCCGATTCACTTCATGTTGATTCTCGATTAGGGTTTTCGGGGTTGGAGCGTGGAGGATCGAATAGTTCTGGTTGGAGTTTTCGCGGTCAGCGAATAACGCGCGGGGGTTACTATAGGCAACAATCATCGTTAAGATAGAAGAAAGAAAAATGAGAAACCAATAACCCGTAGCGCCTTCAATTTCACACGACGCAGCGGCTGACGGCTCGTTTCGAAAGCATAATCACTATAATTGTGGTTCGACGAGCGACCTACCGACTACAGCACTTTGGCGTTTTCGCGCAATAACGTCTGTCTCGCCGCCGTAATACCCTCTGCGATCAGCATGTGGTGGCGATGATGACGCGTTTCATATTATTCGGCCATTTGACTGAAAGCTAAGAGCCGCAGCACGACGACGCGGAGTCGATAATAGCGGTCACGAGACGTCAGACCACGTGATCACCGGTGCGACCGTAGTCGCGCAATTTGGTCGGTCGGTCGGCAAAGATGGCGGCCAACGATGATGCTGCTGCTGAGTCTGCGGTGCGTCAACTAATGACCGATGACAGTTATAATCATCGTCATCGTTATTATCTATCATCCGCGGGAGTCGCCAGACTGGTTGGGGAATGGGCGAGGGTAAGGGTGTTGAGAGTGACCTCATATTCGGCGACTATCTGACTTTGTTGCCTTTCTCTCTATACGATGCTAAAGTCATAATACTGCAACGTAGTTACTGTATACAGGGTGGACCAAAAAATGGCACAAAATTTTTATACACCAATAACTTTGTCAAATATGAACCGATTTTTAATTTTTTACTGTCGGAATCAGAAAAAAATTTGTAGTAACATTGTCACTAAAGATCCCGCCACGTCTCAACTGTGTCGCTACACTACCTTGTGAAATATCAGTGTTTTTAAAGCTCCAGTTGAAATCTGTAACAATGCATTCTAGAAATTAGCAACAAAACAACCTGTTTATTGTCTCAGTTTTTGTCCAGAGTAACTGCAACATCTCGCAGTTTTCACGTCAAATGTTCAATGTGTCCGCTTTGCTGCTGGATGATGCATTCAAGCCAGCGACGACACTGACCAATATGGCGCAATTAACCAAACGCTGCGACAGTTTGCCCTACTCAGTGTTAGTGCTGACTGTCGTGCATTCACTTTGCATCAGAGCCGCTAACATTATAAGAATTGCTTTTTCACCCTCAGTATGGCACAAAATTTTAACCATAACGAACAGCTTTGCGAAGTAGCCCGTAAAACGAGTTTTACGAAAACTGTGGAGTATCTTCAGTTTTCGGTCACCCGATAAACCGATGTAACGCAGTGTAACGTTAGCCTGTCGTAACGTTTTGCTACAACTCACCAACGCGAAAAAAATCAAACAGACAGAAGAAAATGTCATACCACATTTTCACGCAATACAGTACGAGATAAAACTCAATCTGGAGGCAGGGCAAAAGGAGCCAGTAACCTTTCAAAGAGAGAAATAATTACTTTCTGTCAGAAAATGTCACTGTTTTCCCGCCGACAGCAGTCTTGCTCACACACAATTCGGCGGCAGAATTAAATTTCGGTTTCGCTCCGCAAGCTGGTCTGCTAATGGAAAAAGCTAGCTAGCGACGTCGGCAAATACGACGCGATTTCAATAAGGCCTAAAAGCAGTCGTCGAAATTCGCTCAACGCCAGCTGCGACTGGGTCCGTGTGTCTGTACGCAGTGTGTGACATTTGCCGATAGCAGCGGCACGCTGGACATACACTGGCATCCACGTCGTGGGTGGTACTCATCTCCCTGTATATGGCTGTGTGCTGCCGATGACAACAAGTACTGTCAGCCAGTAAGTCAATGGGTGGTCCGTCAGCTGGTCACCATCTCAGACTTATCGAGCGCCATTAGTTGCCGCCAGACAGATCGACGATGGGCTCGGGGAATAATTCCTACCCCGTGCCCAACTTTTCTCCGAATGGCCTAAAAATTGCAGCGTTTCATAGCTATGTTTTTTTTACAAAGTTTGCACGGATATCACGCATTGTCTCTGGGGATACGTCTCCCGCATTCTTTTGCACCGTCCCCAAACTGATAATAGTAAGTAATATTTTACAGAAAACGGTTAAATTTGGGTATGTCGAAATGGTCGTCAATGATCCATTGTTGCATAATGTCGAACGTGTTTTAACTTCAGATTACCCAGCGAAATTGTACCGACTCGAAGTGTTAAATTAATGTTGAAATTATCGAACGTTGCTTGAGCTTAATATGGTTGTGCTTACTGAGTACTGATAGTTTCATTGTTATTATTATTAATTAAGTTTAGTTAAGGTTTGTTTTTTTTTATAACTGTGCTACCACTGTATTATGGTGAATAAAGTTGTATATATAACAGTCCGCACTCCGCAGTTACACTCGTTGCTTGAAGCCCACGTCTGCTACCGATGCAACAATAACATCCCACTGTTAACTGAGCTTATGCGTTTGCTTCACGGCACGCTAGTAGTTGACAAGGACCAACTAATTTTGTAAGAGGAGAATCAATTATAAACGATTTTTTCTTAAGTCAAAAGCAATAGCATGTTTTGGCTGCTGGGTTGACCCCCAAATCTTTCCTTCTCCTGCCGGCCAGGGACCCCTATCGCACATATCGTGTCGTGGTACCCCCTACCAAATAGCAGCTAAATTCGTCGAACAGTTGAGCACAGTACACAGGTGTGACAGACAGACAGACCACACCATGGAGAAAAGTGTAGGAATAGGCGGAACCGGATTCCGTTTAATAACTACAAAGCCATTGCCCACCCTACAGTAGACGTACTGCGACAACATCGACCCTTTGCTGCACGTATTTGTCCCCATCTCGTCATACATTTAACAACAATGCTTACCCCCAAACGTTTGGCATCGTGGCACTTTTAAAACCCCGCGTTGTCGCCAGCAACTGGTGGAATTAATCGAGACGCCATTTCTCGCCGAACGTCGGTAATCGCCTCGAAAGCGTCACTGGGAAAGCGTTCGGTCGCCTCTTCGCAATGTATCCAAAGAATTGCTTCAAGTGTCCGGGTTGCGGCAACAAAGACTGTTGCTGCGAACATCCTGAGCATCTATTTATGCACGCCGCGTGTCATCATCATCCATACACATCTGAGACGTTCGACGTAACGGTTGCGAGTCGCGATGGATCACTTAGACTTCGCTGTTGTTTTTGCTCATTTCGATCTACCCAACATCGACAGTGCGCGCGTTTTCGGACAACTTTTAAATTTGAGCACGAATATCTCTGGAACGAATTAAGATATCAACAAGCGGTTATCGGCGTTTTCAATCACTATCTATTCCACGTTAAATGCAAAAAAAATGGAGGACTTGGGTTTACTAATCACAAAGTTGTATTGGCTCATTCCGACCTACCCATCATTGACAGCTCGCGTTTTCGAAGAATTTTAGACTGATCGCATATATCTGAAGAAGGGATAAAGATATTAATAAACGGAATGCGGCATTTACAACTACGATCGATTACACGTTGAACGCAGCAAAAATAGTGAACTTGGGTTCACAAACAATAAAGTTCTGTTGTCTCATTTCGAATCACCCAAGTTTAACATTGCGTTTGCTATACATGTATATGATAATGCAGTTGCGTTGGGGCCACGTGACTGCTGCGAAAGAAATTTCAACCCCTCAACTGTCCCCCAAACGAACTTACGGCGCCGGGCGGCCTCACATTGGGCTCTGCCCCATATTTCTAGTTTGAAAATATTTCCATCAAAATAAATGGCTGAAATTTTGCATGCCTGAGTTTAACACACATAGCTAATTAGTCGTGTTAAACGTTTTTCCCTACGCCCTACCTGCTAGCTACAATACATCCGTTACGGACGACGGACAAACAGACGACAACCACGACAATAGCTCGACCGTTACTTAAATAAGGTCGGCTAAAAACCCAGATATGCGATATGGTACTGTAATTACAGCTAACATTAAATTATTAATTAAAAAAGAAAGAATTATTTTGGCGGAACGTGCATCCTTGCATGTGCTAAGCATTTAGTGTAAACATAACATCTTAAGATATGTTTTGAATAAGACTCAGCAAACAAAACTCCACGTTTTTATTCCACGTTTGTTTTTCTTTTCTTTATTTTCTGCTTTGCTTTTACGTATATCGAGGCCTATATATATTGCACGCAAGCAAAAATTTTGGAAGAGTTAAAAAGTAAACGAACGCGACAATGACGATGGTAACGACGACAAAAGTAAGTATCATTGTAAGCTTTCACGTAGTGCATCGATTCAGCACGACGTGAGAGTTGGTTGATGAACTGCGGACGTGTTATTAACAGCTTTACAACGGAAACAGCTGCAAACCACCACGATCGAGAACTGCTGATGGCGACTTCCTCGCGTCAGAAATGTACTCCCAGCCTCGTTGATGTAGTCAGTCACTGCACGCCGTTGTCAAGCACAATGGCCACAGTCCCAACAATTTCTCGTTCTTTTCTTCTTCACCCGCAACCGCCGTAATATCATGATGTGGTGGGGATTTAACTCTGACGCTGTGACGCTATACCGTTTCAACTTCCTTGACATCGGTTTTGGTTGTTAATATGCTGTATACCACTATTTCGCTGTTATGTGGTGTAGCCAGCCGGAAAAAACTTTTCGAATGTGGCTCAGGGGTTGCATATGCACAGAGTGTTTCATAAAAGTGCCGAGGATTATAAAATTAAGTACAAAAACACGTAATCCGATTGATTACGCGAACGTCAAACACAATACACAACTGCATTGTGCAACTGCAGATATGCAAACAAAAGTGATGTAGGCTCACGGTTGTACCGTAAACGACACGCGGTGCTACGAGAAAATTAACGACGTGCACTAAGTACGATTAAAGTTTTCAGTACGAAATTAAATAAAAATTACCAGTTTACATTACTGTGCAAGGGCGACACAGTAATGTAAACTGGCAAGTTTTTTTATATGTAATATTTGCTGTTTTATTAGCAAATTAAATTGTTAATTTGCGAGTTAAAAGCAATAATGTGACCAAACCAATCACGTGACCATTTGACTCGCGGTGGGTGACTTCCTATAGGTGGTACATTGTAATCATGCATCTATCTTGCAACGTTACGGAGATATGGCGCCTCAAAGGTAATGGGGTCACGACTTTGACCTTTTGGGGTCACGTGACGTCATCGGGCACGTGACCATTCGACTTGGCATATGTGGTTTCCTATTGGTTGTCCATTGTGACCACGCGTCTATCTTGCACCGTTAGGGTGATATAAAGCCTCAAACTTGCATTTGCCCATGTTAAAGGCCAAACGTTCACTGCGCATGAGCCGTGTCACGTGACCTGTAGGCAGGCGGTCCAAAATAACCGCATATTTAAATTCCCGAGGCCACATTGCCTATTCACTATGCCACTTTGGTGAGGCTACGATGACGATTAAGGGTAGTTTGTAGATGAGCATCTACATTGTTAAGCATTTTCAGTTGTACTTTTCTAAGTCCGAAAATGGGCCTAAAATTTTCGGTTTGGGGGGGATTTAAGGGGGAAAATATTAAAGATGAATGTTGAGCCCCCTAAAATATCAGTCCCTACCGAAATGCATCATCCAGTGCAAAGAATGCGGCGATACTCCCAAAAATGTGTTCTCCTGAGCTTGGCAAGAAAAGTAAAAAAAAAGAAAAAATAACCCAATTGAACATTATATTTCACCCCTTTGCCCCGCCGACCCCGCTGAGCCGATTTGTACCATTTTTGGCACGCAGAGTCAGACCGCCGACATAATCATCCAAGTCAAATTTTAAATCGATTGATTCAGGGATTTGGGGCTACGGGTGCCCAAAATTTGGGGTTTCCCATTGACTGTAATAGTCGCCCTTACAACAATGTAACGCACTACCGTGCTACACTGTGATCAACAAGTAAAGCAGCTGAAAAGAACGTACGACAGACAGTCTAGTCGGTAAAAATGATCCATATCCCGTAGTGCTGTAACGCACTACAGTATTATCAACAACTGAAGTAAGGCGAATTAATGAGGCAAAACACCAAAGCATGTGATCGTGAAGTTTAACTTTTGGATATATGCAGTTTAGGAATTGTCCCTCCGACATCACACGAACTCACATGACGTGACTCAACTTTGCGTGATAATTCGCAGAACGCGTCGCGCGATCGACGAGAAAACGCAATTTCCGTCGTGAAAAGATCGAATAATAAGTGAAGAGACTACATCGGGTTCACGGGGCGCACGGCTCAGAGTGACTGACAAGGCTGGCAGACACACGGATCAACGCGACACTGATCTGCTTGACCAGACGTGATCGCCTTCTTGACCAGTTCTGTAGTACTGTATAACGCCTATCCGACTGACTCGCAGACACCCAGTGATTCGCCCTCGACCCGTGCAGAGCTTGTTGTCGACAACGTCCATTAGTCGTCCCGCCACCCCTCCGCAGTCGTCATCAATCATCGTTAACGTAGTGGTTCAGATACATTTTCCATCGATCGGTCGCCAGTGTCGCGACGGTCGGTCGGCGGCGCGATTTCCTGGCCGGGTGGTGCGCGCGGCTATCGCGAGTGATTGGCCCGCCCTGGAGACAGACAGGCGCACGTGTGGTCCGGTCGTACAGACCCGCTACAGTGCAGTCGCTGTGAATGACGTTTGTTAGTCGGTCACTGCACCAGCTGCTCGTCACGATGCCATACCAGTCCTGCTGCATCGGACGTCGCAGTCCGCTCGAGGACACAGACAGTTCCGCCACCCCAAACCCGACCACCAGCGGCGCCGTGGGTTAAACAAAGTAGGCGGGCAGGAAGTGAATTTTCCGACAGACAGCTACAAATTTCCGACAGAAAAGATTATCGGTGCTTAAAATCTCAATTTTGTCCTCAAATTTTCCCGAAATGTTTTTTTTTATTTTTTAGTCCCAAATTTTGCATTATTGGGCGACAGTTTCTCGACAAGAACACACTTTTTAGACTTCCGACAACCCAAAATTTAGGGGGTGAGAACAATCGCTTCCCCCTAATCCCTCACTCATCCTTGCCACAACACCACTGCCGAGCACTACCTGACCTCACGAGTAACCGTCGCCGTGATCACTAAAAAAGATCACGGACCCACCACAAACGGCACTCGCCGGCTGATAATTATATCGATTCCGTTCGTAATCTGACTGGTCACCGCAGGTCGCTTGGCATGGAGAAAGACGCACGTACGTCGTACGGTATTGACCATCGCCTGCAGACTGAAAACCTGGCAGTTGCCGCAGACTAGACTGACGGTTTATAGAATCAATCTTTTCGCCAGCATTTCATTAGGACAGAAGGTTGGCTGCATGTACGATTTGGGTCCGCTATTACGAAAGTCCACTATTCCCACTAACCCAACTCTAACTTTTACCCTAACACTGCGGCGCGTATCTGCACAGTAGACTTTCGGAATAGCGGGCCGGTACCACATGTACGCTATATTTTGCTCTTCGTTCTTCTCCTATTGAAATGCTGTTTCTTTATCACCTCAAGGCACAAGCCAGCGCCCAATCCAGCCAGGCGTCTGTAACCTGCAAGCTGTGTGCTCTAACAGAAGGTCTGGCCGATAAAAACGTTTAGTATGTAGCGCGTCGACTCTGAAAGCCAAATATGTGCACAGTAAAGAGCTATTTCGCTGTTCGATCCGGTTGCCACCGACCTAGAAACCTTCTGTCAGGCAGGTGTTATTGATTCGACCACGACCACATCGAACGGCCGGTCTGCTGTCCGTCACGCTTTAGCGCCTGCAATAAGATGTCGCATTCTAGTCTCGGAAACGCCGGATACGCTGCTTGGTCTATACTCTGTGAGCGAGCGCGTCGCTCGCTTTTTTCGACGAGTCGATCCGTTATGCACTGATGCACTGGATCGGTCGGCGGCGTGTATTTGCAATCATTACGAGTAGCACATTGCTAAAGAAGCCAACAACCACACGTATGTGAGGCCGTTATAGCCAAACCTACAGGACTGAAGCATGCAGTATGCACTGCGATGCTAGCATTGCAACAAAAAGAAAGCCCAGCTTTCGCTAGGGAAAATGCATTACAGCCTATGCAGTTCCTGTTGCAGAACTGACCTTTAAGGTCATCCAAGGTCGACGACTTTCATTTCATCTGCAAGGACATAACCTTGGCCGTACCTCTCACCGTTTCCGAAAGATAGCCATTTTTTGTTGTTGAAAAAAAAACACATTTTCATACCCGTCCTTCATTTAATGCCTAATTTTAAAATGTTTTCCTTGCAGTAAATCACTAAAATTGTGCACGCCTAGGTTTAAGACACACGGCTAACTATTCGTGTAAAAAGTTTTCCATTACGACCTACTGTTTAGCCACAATGCATCCGTGAGACCGTGACAAACATACAGACGGACGGACGGACAGACAGACGACACATCGTGCCATAGACTACGACACGAGACTACGACGTAGCTGTAGCGCGTCAAAAATAGTCGCAGCGCTTTCTCTGGCGTAGATAATAATGACCGCGTCAAACGACGTTCACGGAGTCAGCTGCACCGCGAAAAATTGCTCGCAACACGCGACCGGACGATCTGATGTCGTGAACCGTTGACGACGTCGTCGGGTCATTAACAACCCATCTCGCCGGGCTGCAGCAGCTGCACTCGCCAGTTATACCCCGTTTACACGATCAAGCAAACATCGAGCTGGCTCGACCAGCTAACTACAGCCAGCTCGTCGAGCCAGCTTCATCGTGTAAACGGGGTATTAGAGACACGGAGTGAACATTATTACGATTAACGATTAACACAAGACGCCAGCACAAAGACGCGTCCTGCTATCAGTAACGAGCGTACGACACGACATGCCTCCGTTATCATCGCTTAACTGAACCATTCGGCAGCCACGTCGTAATGTTTCGCTATAGCACTGTTACTGGTAAAAATGGCGGTAACAGTGGTACTGGTAGGAGAGTAGTGACTGGCCGTCTCCCAACTGCAGGCGTGTTCGAAATCAACCTCCCACCACCTGGATTCATCAGATCTGCGGAGTGACACGGGAATACCAATGACGGACGCTCTGGGACTGGCGAAGGACAAATCGTTCTGGCGACAAATCACAACGGAATGATAATACGCTTCGCGTTATGATGAAAATGATGATGCTGATGATGTACTAAACAAGAACGACATTTTCACGAGAATTTTTTTTATTAACTGATTTTTTTAAAACGATACTTTTATTTATCGGTGTTATTTAATAGTGCCGTCATTTTTTTGACAATTTACCAAGTAAACGCAATAAAAATAACAACAAATATAAAACTTTGTTATACGTGGACATATAGAAACACCAAAATGGTCATTATGTAATTATGTATCCCGTAATGAAAGAAAAAGTCTTGCGAAAAGGGTTTTAAAAAATAAGTTACGATGCTAATAATACTGATATATCCAAACGGCAAATTTGCAGCTCTTGCAATGCATTAATGCATAAAACGCTGGCTGCTAATTTGAGACTGCGATTATTAACATCGTTTTCAGGGGCGGCGCCACGATTTTAAAGGTGGGAGGGACAATTTCGCGAGCGGAGCGAGCGAAAAAAAATTTTTTTGACCCCCCCACTTTAAGACTACTGGGGGGTACAAAAATGATTATGGTATGATTATGGTAATTAGCGTATGATATGGTCGGCTATTTTAGCGACAGCTGTGCTTCTTGTTAATTTTACGTCATTGAAGGAAAAACAACTGTGAAGTGACATGTACACATCAAGTTACCCAATATTTTTTTCACGTAGTTAGATTTTCATACAAAAAAGTCTATAATGTATTTGTGATGCTAAATATGTAAGGCCTATAGTCCGTCAATGAAAATGGCTGAATTGAATCTCTCCTGCAGCACCGAATTTCGCCACAAAGGTTGCAAGTAGCAGATTTTCATAGATTTCAGCAGTAATCAGTGCAAAAAACGGGTACCAATTACCCGGATTTAGAACCGGGTAATAAATTTTGGAACCGGGTTTAGGTACCAGGTTCCTGGTACAAATCACTACTGTACAGGATCTGTCTCGGAAAGGCAGAGAAATAAAGACTTTAAAATTGGTTTGAACGTTACCCAAGGTTGAAGTAACCGGTGTGCCAATTAATGGTTCAAAAACTTATGGTTGGAAAATGATCAGCACAGCCCAAAATGAGAACGGCCCACATGAATGTCGAAAACGTCCCATGTTGTCAACAGCCCCTGTTAGGCTGTTTCGTATTACCAATACGACCCAACGTTAAGTTCAGCTTCAAAGTGGCCCTCAGAATGTCACAGAAAAACGTGTGTACATTGTCCAATGTCCATGTCCAT
>Ga0209367_1009026_pt1 | contig 13596 bp, 8 predicted proteins | sample WorMetLIZISLAND2_FD_187412 | JGI IMG/M metagenome (GOLD analysis project Ga0209367, IMG submission 187412) | Marine gutless worms symbiont microbial communities from Max Planck institute for Marine Microbiology, Germany - Olavius geniculatus... ... | reverse complement strand
GAGCCCATTGCCATTGAGACCTTGGGAGTTTTCAACGCATCAGCTCGCCAGCTCCTGGCTGATCTTGGAAGAAGAATCTCAACTAATACTGGCGAGGCTAGAGAGACCAGTTATTTATTTCAGAGGATTTCTGTTTTGGTGCAGCGCTTCAATGCTGTTTTGTTGCACGACAGTTTGCCGGCCGCTGACTGCACGGACTGACGATCGTACCCACCTTTGTATTTCGTAGTTAATTTTTAGGCTCCCTCGGGAACGGAGTACCGAGGGTAAAATTTTTTTTATAATAATAATAATAATAATAATACATTTGTATAGCGCCGTAGTGCCGTAGCTTCAGAAACGCGAAAGCAGCTACTGCGCTCAGCGCGTCTTAGCCATCGCAATTCTGTCTGTCCGTCTGTCTGTCACACGGATGGATCAGTCAAAAGCGGTGCAAGCTAGAATCACCAAATCTTCAACGTCGGCTGCCTGGAAGTCTCTAGTTTCAGGAACCGTAAAGCTTTTCCATAAATTCGAAGGGGGTCACCCCGAACGAGGGCACTAAATAAGAGGGGGTGGGCAAAATTTGCGATTTTTGGCCAATAAGTCGCTGTATCTCAGTAACGTTGGGAGATACATGTAGGGCCTAGGTTACTATTAATCACTAATAGGAAGTCGTGCACTGGCTCTCGAATGGCGCCGAATTCAATGACCTTAAATGACCTTGAACGCCAAAATGGGCTGCGACACAAGTCTAGATCATTCACAAGGTCATCATCATCATCTCTTTAATAAAACAGATTGACAAAATGCAATCATACATAACATAAAAAACATGAAAATCTGATAAATGTCATTGAAGAGAACTAACGCCATGGAACTATCATTATGCGATCCAGATAGATAATTTGGTATTTGTATATTAACTTAGCCTGAACATCGCAATTTTCAGCTAAACTACTGAGCCGGAACTGCTATAGGCTGTCGCGCGTCTCATCAGCATTGGCTCAAATTTCTTGTTTATCCCAGGACGCCGCTGGGGTAATTTGTTGCTTGCAGCAAGTGACTATGTTGTATAGTGAAATTACCACGGCGAGCATGCAGGTGTTCTCGAGCAGGGCGCCGATGCAAGCGAAAAAGCTAATGACCATGACGACGCTGCCGACCCCGATGAGAATATAAGCCTCGGTGTGGTCGGATGACATCTCCTGATACTGCTGCTCGAAAATCAGATGCAGACTTAGCTCCGGGTCACATCGCATCCAAACTCCCAACGAGAAGATCCCGGCTCCTGTTAGCTGCATGAGTACATATACACTGTGTCTCAATAAATTGTCACTTCTATTTTTGAATAACTTCGTACAACACTGGCCGATTTTTAAAAGTAATTTTTGGCATGCGACATCACGAAAAAAAGCAAAAAATATCGAGACCATAAAATTATTGAGTAAATTTTTATACTTATTTAACAATCATATCAATTGTAAAATCGTACGTCAACGAACTGAACGACGTATCAAAAGTGAGAGGGCCGCTCTGAGTCACGCGGTTACTTATTAAACGTGCTGTTGGCGAGTTGCGTCAACGTCTACGCACTTCCTTTCGTGTTGGAGGCGAATATTTTGAGCACACGCTGTAATAAAGAAGATGTGTTGTGACACGTGAAACTTTTTGAGAAACAATAATCGCAAGTTGTGTTTGTCGCTAACGCGCTATTTGGCTAATCATTTAAAATCGGCTGATGTTTCACGGAGTTATTCAAAAAACGTAGTACCGCTTGTAGACACTGTGTATATAGGCTACATGCCGAGCACAAAACATAAAAAACATTAACTTAATTTGGCGCAGAAAGCTGTAAGCAGGCCAAGAAAAAATACTGAAGGCGACTGCACATCTTCCGACGAGATGTGACGCCAGTCGAGCCACATTGTAGGCTCAGCACCGGATAGGCTATAGAGTAACAACATTATGACTGTAGTTAAGTTTCAACAATAAATTATCGTAAATTATCGTAAATCCGCTAGAAAATATTTTTCAACGAAATTTGATAATCGCTTTAACAACTTATTCGGGATTAAGTGTACAAAATTTTATTCAGATTTGTGTATACGATGTGTCGGGGTTACTTTTTTTCAGGACACAGTGTACTGTGTACATTGGACGGATTCAATAATGGCGGTGGCAGATAGCCTATATCGTCATACACGAATCTCCTCATCTTGGAAATGTAGAAAAATCAGTCACTGGAAATTAGCAGCGTTATAGATCGTCACAGCTATCGTAGGTTACGTTTCTGTTTATATCGCAACAGTCTGCCTGATTCTTTGTCTTATATATACTCTTTATAAGTATCGCAGTACAGTCTATCGTATGATTAAGTGATGTACGCGACTTACGCAGAAGAAGAAGTTGAAGACAAAGAGGGTGTATTTGATGGCGCCGTGGCAGCCTTGCAGAGTCATGTTGTTGCACCTTGAACGCTGTTCTCACCCGTGCAGCTGCAGTAGCCAATGACTCGGAGTAGCTTGACCGATCGTTTCTGACGTCGTCACTCTACAGCGATGCAAGCGATGCGCATCGATGTTCAACTCTGTGAGCGCAGGACCTCCTAAATGAACGTTTCATGTATCGGACAGAGTGATTTGGTGGCGAACGTTTAGCACATTGATTTTACGATACGATCGAGTGGTCATGCATGGGTTCGGCGATATTCGGCCGGTTTTAAGTCGTTACTAGATGAGCGACTGTCTGTGGACAGGTAAAGCATCTCGGAGTCGGTATGTAGCTGCGCGACACTATGTGCAATGTCAACTCAGCCTTCAATCGATTACCGGCTTGTTTCGCTTGGGTTAAAACGGGGCGCCTGCCGCGCGTTCACGTGTGTTGCGTAACTCGGCAATTCTTGTTTTTTTTTACTTATTTACCCGTTTTAGCTTCAGTTTTTCATTCTGTCCAATTTTCCCTTCAGTTTTCAGTTTTTCATGTCACTTCCGTTTCCGATGAGTTCGTAGTTGCATTTGTCGCACGTGCATTTTTGTTTTGTGGAATTATGTGGTTTGGCCGTTTGAGAATTCAGTTTTGTAATGGTATAGTGATTTAGGAAGTGGTAGATGTATACAAGACAGCATGAGAGTGCAGAACAGAACGTTCTGTGACATGTTTTAGCAGCCAGTGCTGCTAGGTCTATATATAGATATTTCATTGCATGCTAAATAAAAGTCAACTTAAATTCATGTGTTACTGCCAATTTAGCATGATTTTAGAGGTGGGGTAGATTTGTGTAAATCAGGCAAAGAATATTTAAATCCTGAGACATGCAAGCTGTGCACTTCTTATATACACAATTTCAAAACTTTTGGAATATTGCGCGCCTTTCCATCAATAAACATCGCTAAGTTACAAAGGCTCAAATATCCATGTTAAATCCATGTGTTACAGTCAGATTTGGCAGATTTGGGGGTGATGAATATTTATGCAAATGAGGCAAAGAATATTTAAATGCTTCACTATGCAAATTTGTCCTTTATTTTTTATAGCATTCTGAAACTTTTGACGTATCACACGTCTTTCTGTCACTAACTATCGCTGAGCTATCAACGCTCAAACAGGTTCGGTTTTTTGGCCCACCCTGTAGATCCATATATTGGCAATCCACTTTTTACTTGTAGCTGCTCAGCAGTTAAGGCATTGTATTTGGGACGAAGTGGTCCATGGTCGTGAGTTCGACTCTCAGCCGGTTCGCTACCACGTAACAACTCTGGGCAAGTTGTTCACACCTGTGTGCCAAGTGCCTAGCCTTTGTAGGTGCTCGTGGTTTAGTGGTTTGTTTCAGCTTGTAACTTTTTGGTTACAGTTTGATTCTGACTGCGGGTCATTTGCAAGCAACCTTGATCGATTTGCTGACCTACCCTGTGCGCAGGTCAACTCAGTCTTCTACTTTTAGTGGGATTGGAAGTGAGTTGTAGCTTAGTAACTTACAGGCTACAGTATGAAAACTTGGTGTGGCTGATTGGGGCGGTGGTATATCTGCTAGCTGCAAGCTACAGGTGCAGTTGTTTGCTGACATGGGCAATAGATGGCTGCATAATGCACTGCAGTATCATTAACTCATGCCATTTAGCTGCCACTTCCAAGACTGTAAAGTGCTTCTACTTGTGAGTGACTCATGTAAGAGGTGCTATAGCAAGTTACTGGAGCTTTATCTTTAGCTTAACTTTGCAAAATTTTTAGCATTAGTATGTTGATTGTAGAAATACTGACAAAAATGTACACTTAAGAGCATGGTTCCTACTGTTAGGGAAAGTCAGGGAATTTTTTGAGTAAGTCAGGGAAAAATTAGAAAAGTTAGGGAATTTTTCATTCCAAAGTCAGGTGAAAATGAGATGGTCAAGGAAAGTCAGGGAAAATCAAAGTACCAGGGTGCAAAAGTTAACAGGGATGCAGAAAAAAGTTTGAAATGTTTTATGCAGACTGCATACAACAGTTCAAAAAAAATTTTTTTGCTCGTTTTGCTCGCAGATTATTTGTGCCTCCACTTTGAAATTTGTTCCGCCGCCTTTGTTTCTAGTGCAATTGAAAGCCAACATTGATATTTCGCACGAACACATTAGTCAGGAAAAACAATAATATTCATTTCTTCCTGGAAAGTCAGGGAAAATGAATTCTGCAGAGTAGTAGGAACCATGTATGGTCATTTTTGGGAGCATCCAATATACAATATGTGGCATATTTTAGATGACTGATGCTGCACACGTGGCTGGCAATTTGCATAGTATTGATACAGAGCTTTGTGTCTGTGTGCATTTGCAATTATTTCTGATTCTGAAAATAACTGCAGCCTTAATTTCAACTATATGTTGTGTCAGCCATGTGCACAGTTGACAGTTTGTTTTATGTTTATGACACTTTGGTAGGGTTGGTATGTGTTCTGCACTTTGCTCTTATTACTTTTACCAAGTACTTTATGTCATGTGATGGATGAAGTATTTGCTCAGCATATGATGATTTTATCACGATGGTCTTCTGATAGTGCTGAAGACGTATTATTTATCTGATGCTGAGATAAAAGTAGAGCAGTGTTCCTCTTCATTCACAATATAAACCAAAGCTGAGTGAGTGGATATGATTCTTGTTGGACATGTGTTATGTTATGTAAACCGTGTTCACTGGAACATATGACATTCTCCAGCTGTGTACAACAGCATGCAGCCTTTTCGTCAGGGCTGAGACACCAGCAGGGCACATACTGCAAGACCAGTGGGTTTTTTTGCGTAAATCCACCTAAAAGCCCACCCCAAGCTTAGTCTAATTTCACATCGTGTCACAATAAAAGAAATGTGCCACTTATTTTTTTAATAACTTTGTGAAACATTGGCAGATTTTGATATTTTTGGCACAGAACATCACGAAGAAACTTGACGTAAATTATTACAGTCTAGCCCACCCTGCGCTTATACTGCTGCTACATTACCTTGTGAAATTTAGAAGTCATAGTTTGGCCGTTTGCAACAATGAATTCGTACTGGATAGCGCTTGAGATGGCACAGAAGTGGATCATTGAATAGCAACAACATGAGTAAGGAATAAGGATTATTATCTCTTAGAAAGTTTTACGTGTTGCATTGTCACATCATTTTGTTGCATGTTCAAAGTGTCCTTTTTACGCGCAAAAGCAGCTACTGCTTTCAGCGCGTCTTAGCCATCGCAATTCTGTCCGTCTGTCTGTCTGTCACACGGGTGGATCAGGCAAAAACGGTTCAAGCTAGGATCTCCAAATCTTCTCCACCGGCTGCCCGGAAGACTCTAGTTTCAGGAACCGTAAAGCTTTTCCATAAAAGTCGAAAGAGGTCACCCCGAACGAGGGCGCTAAATGAGAGGGGGGGTGGTCAAAATTTGCGATTTTCGGCCAATAACTCGCTGTATCTCAGTAACGGTGTGAGATAAAGCCTAGGTTACTATTAATCACTAATAGCAAATCGTACAGTGGCTTTCGATTGGCGCCGAATTCAATGACCTTGAATGACCTTGAAAGCCAAAATAGGGGGTTTTTATGGATTTTTTGGCCACTTTCGCCTGTGAGAGTTAATATCATTCACAAGGTGGCGCCACGCCGCTGACGCCACACGCGCCTATGGCCGAAGTGTACTATGGTCCCGATGGGTCGAGTCCAAATGATATGCGATTTTCGAAACTATAACTGGAAATGCTATAGGCTTTCGCGCGTCTCGTGAGCTTTGCTCAAATTACTTGTTCAGAATGAACGCAAGCAGTTGACATTGTCGTGACTCGCCAACAGCATGTTAAATAACTCGCGAACCAGAGTCGCTCACTCGCTGTTGATGCTCTATTTCAGTTCGTCGACATATGATCTTAAAATGAACATGATTACTGTTAAATATGTAATAGATTTTTAATGATTTTGTGTTCTCGATGATTTTCTGAGCCGACACATGCGCTCCTCCGTATGAATTCATTGCTGCAAATGGCTAAACTACAACTTATGCATTTCACAAGGTAGTGTAGCAACAGTGTTAAGGTGAGGTGAGCTGGGCTATAGTCGTTAACGTCGAGTTTTTTCTTGATGTTGTGTGCCAAAAATTATCAAAATCAGTCAATGTTTCATGGAGTTATTCAAAAAATAAAAGTGGCACGTTTTTTTATTAAAACACGGTGTAGTTTTTTTGTTCTATAATAAAATGCTTCATTAAAGTTGAATTTTTAAAGTTTAAACTTGTGAGTGTGTAAATTTGTTTCTATACACGCGAATGGAACTGGATAATTATAAATCTCTGCCCAAGACTGTAATCAGGATTTTTATAGGGTGCATGACATGCATTCATCTGGTTGGTGACATCTGTCCAGATTTTGGTGCATTTTTGGTATGAGGACGCCGGACGCAGAATATTTCACCAAACCCGTGATGTGTTTCTGGCCGTCTGGCTAGTACTTTTCTTCAAGTACCTCGTGGGCTGATTAAGCCCTTTTATAGCATGGGAGTCCCTAAATTGTCGCCTGTCCGATTGGCACAGAATTTGCACTGCATCAAGGAAAGCATTTTTTTGCGGAATATTATTAGAACGGCGGTTCTTTTTTTAATGTGGCTGTTGCTGTTAATTGTCTGTTATTACTAACGTTTACTGTCGCCGCTGCGACGTTGCGTGAATTTGTTTGGGAATTGTTAAGTTGTAACAAGGAAGTGAATGACGACCCATTAGGCCAATGTATTCACAGGGCGTTGTGCGTGCGCTGAACGCGGACTGGTGTGCTGCTGTGGTATGTGCGATTACAGCACAGTTAACTCACGCAGCCGTGACGAACGCCGAGCTTCTGCCCAGCCATAGCGTACACACGTTGTGCCAGAAATACCCTCGTTAAGTTCAATATGCAAAAGAAAATAAGAATTCCTCAGAGGTATTCAGTGGTTACAGCGGTGAGCGTAGCAGCGCGACGGCTACGGACGAGGAAAGGGAAAGTACGTGGATGCATTAGTTCCACTCCCCAACTGAAAACGTTACGGAACACTTCCGAGTCAAAGCAGGACATTTGGGCGCTTGCCGTTTGGGCGCCGTTAATAGGGTTCGAAAATTACGCATGCGTATACTTACGACGCGCAATTCGCCCGAACATATACTCAGAAAACAATGGCCTGCTTTGTCACTTGACGACGACGATAATGCGGGACGACGACGTACATGATGATGACGACGAACGACAACGATGCTCAGCAGAAAGTTATTATTACAGAGCCAATTAAAATTGTATTTGCCATCTGACATGATTACGATTTTTACTCCAACGATGTGCTAATTAATTTCATCAACATGCCAGTCACAAAGCATGGCGCCCAAATGTCCCGGCGCCCAAACGGCGCCAAAATGTCACGTACCCCTTTTGGATAGTACAGCCGCATAGTGTCGTCACTGATCTTTAGTCTCTTCCGCTAATGAAATTCTTGCAGGCTTAGTTGCAGCGGCCGAAATCAGAAGAGGGGGTTCTGCCCCCATGCACCCCGGAACTTTCTAGCTTATACATGTCGTCCTATCATTATTCTCGCTCCGGTAGATTCTGTATTCTGTTCGGTGAACGACCTCAAATACGGGGTCGGCTAAATAAGCTTGCTATTCGTATTTTCCGTCTGTGCGTATATTCTTGTTCTTCGTTTCCGCGTTGTAGAGCTGCGTATTGGCCCAAGCGGCGTCAACATGCGACACAGAAGACGCGCCATGCGCCGCTGTCCCGCTATACGAGCTGACAGGAGCTACTTACGACAGCCGGTATAATTATTGTATGTGAGCTGTTTATTATGTGACTAATGATTGTAGTTTGTTTCCTCGTCTCTTGTCATTATAGACGACGTTGTGTTCTCCAGTCACTATATAGGTATGATGAAAATTAACTAGAAGGCTGTCGTGAAAGTCTATATCTTCGTCGAGTGATTTTTTTGTGACAAAATAGTAATGTCAAAAACATTTTTGTGATTTTGTTAGTTCATAATAAAATGAAAAATAGGCTTCCGAAACTGTGTCAAATTTGAAGTTTAGGCGTTAACCTTTTTGGAGATATTGGCATTTGACACCCAAAAATTATGGAGTCACATGTCCTTGGCGACATATCAGTGAATGAAGTTTCTAGGCTGACCTCCAGGATACAGAATCAGGTATTATTTTGAAGCTACTTTTTACATTTATTTCAGGACAGCGCATCAGCAGTGCTTGCTGTTTTTCGTTTGGTCAGTTTGTGCATACCAGATGGCTTTACTCTCTTTCACATTTTTGCTAGATGGTAGTCAGTGTTTCTGTAATGCATTAATTTTATTCATAACAAGGACCAACAAGTAACTTGGCAACAAGCGAAATCGCTGCAGCAAATTCACCCGAATCCTTGCTTGTAATCGCCAGTTGCCAGCGTAGGACTGACGGTTTTGGCTGAGCGTTGGGCCCTCAAATCTACCGTTTTCCTGCAGGGCTAAGGACCCTCATCTAACACAATGTGTCATCGGACCTCTCAAATGTGCCTACCAAATGGCAGGGTGCACAAATGTGACAGATGACAGACAGACGGACCACGCTACGGAAAATGTGTGTAACAGTAGGCGTAATCGCTTGCGCTGCGAGAGCGATTCCGCCCAATAGTTAATCTGCATCTGTGTAACTGCTGTATAGTACCGACGACGCAGAAGCTGATGCGGCGCCAGCATGAGTGTGAATGGCTTAGACTTAGCTCTGGTGTCGATGGACCAAGATGCAGATGCCGCCACTGATCAGATACTGTTCCGCGACAACATCACCTGGTCAAAGGCACGTTTGAAGCGAGCAAAGGTCATGTCGATGATCACCGGAAGTACGTATCAAAAGGAATATTTACGCTCTTAATTGTGATCGCTTTTAGGCTCTTAGGCATTACGGACGTTTTGTTCCTTTGACGTTTCGCGCACTAAAAAATTGCGGACGACGCCGAAAACGGACAACGGTGAGACGACACAAATGACGGACGAAGACTGACGGATTGAAGTGACGACGGCGAAAACGACGTCGTTTTCGCCGTCTGTCCGTCCAGGGTGAAACGTAAATGGGCGAAACGTTCTGATACCGCCTTTACAGACCGTTAGAAATTGTTTTTCCCGTTAGCTTTTTTGTCATGTTGAGCTGATCTTGAGACTTTTACCAGACGCATGACGTATCTGCAGTCAAATTTAAGTTTGCTCCATAAAAATACGTTGTCCGACAAAACTCAATTTATCCGTTTTCTGACTGTGGTTCGTTTAGTCATATTTCACAAAGTAGTGTAGCGACGCCTTTAAAGCGTGTTGTGATCCATTAATTGCCATTTGACGCTTAGTGTACTAGTAAAGATATTTTTAAAAAATATTTTCCAATGACTATGATACAAAATGTTGAAGTTAGAACCAACACTTTTAACTGGTTTAATTTTTAATTAACCACTGCTTAACGATGTAATTAAGTAATTTGTGTACAATTTTAGTCTTTTTAGATTAAGTACACGTATTGATTATATGCTAATTAGTTGTGGAGTTTAAACTTTTAAACGCTCATATTATTCGGCTAAGTGTGAATTGCAGGATAGTGAAGTTTGTTTTCTACGTCCGTCATACGGGGTTCTCATGCCTCCACGAAAGTCCTGGATTTTTTTCTTTAACATTCCAGGACTTGGAATATTCCCGAAAAGCACACACTTTTTCATAGTCTGAAATGGAAAACAAAAACAAGCAGCAGTAGTATATCACCCAGTGTGTGTTGACTGTTGCTTACTTAAATACCGCGTACAACAGTTCAAATATTTTTCTGCTGGCTTCGCTTGCTTAAATACATACTTTTTTTCTTAAACATTTTTGAGCTACGAAAATGTCCTGAAAAATTTGTCATGGGGGTCCTGGAAAGTCCTGGAAAAATCCTGGATTGTTTATCAGACAAAAACTGGGAATTGTATTGTGTTGTCTTATTTGTATGTTTTTTTTAAATTTTTTTTCTTTTAGGGTTCATGTAAGAGGCTCTTACAGTCCTTTGTGCCCTTGTTCAAGCTCTTTCATTATTCATTTGTATTTGTATTCATTGTATTTGCTTGACTAAATAAATGATTTGATTTGATTTGATTTGATATTGCACGTTTTATTTGTACTGGGCGTTAGTCAGTAAAATTTATACAAAATTGCACGTGAAATTATTATTGGTTATTTTTAAATCATTTATTTGTTCGGATATATAGTCATTTATAATAATGAAAACGAGATAATATACAGGTCCTTTACGTGGCTATGGGTTTATTATGGCTGTCGTTAGATTTATACAAGTGTGTGATTTTGTACTGATCGCGTAGACCGACAGCCGTCAAGGAAGAAAGTAATTTCAGAAATTCTCAGTTCGGAGGAGATCCAGGTTTGGAGCATCGACGTTCGTGGCAAGCAGATCACGTGCGCAAAAATCTACAATCCTTCGGTTCTGACGAAATCCAGCAGCAGCAGGCCTATCTGGAGCGAGCTGGCGGGCGTCCAGCGTCTTGAGATTGAAGATCCCGAAGCTACTCTGAATGCTATTCCGAAACATCTCTTCACCGAACTACGAAATCTTCAGTCACTCTCGGTCACTTGGACAAAAATCAAATCTCTGCCTGCGAAACTTTTTCAGCTGCCACTGAACTCTTTGTACTTGCAGAGAAACCACATCAAGTCGCTGGACGGCATCGAGAAAGCTACGGAGCTTACGATCCTCGACATCAGCAACAATCAACTCGACTGCTTGCCGAAAACGTTCGGGCAGCTGCAGAGTCTGGTGACTCTGAATCTGAGCGGGAATGGGCTTCGCGAGCTGCCGGAGAATATCGGATCTCTGACGCAGCTGAAGTCGCTCGACTGTTCGTGCAATAAGTTGAGGTCCCTGCCGAACTCTCTCGGTAACATCATCGAGCTAACAAGTCTGGACGTCAGCAACAACCAGCTGCTCAGTCTGCCCGAGTCGGTCGGCCTTCTGCCAAAGCTGGAAGACATGCGAGCAAGAAGTAATCAGCTGACCAGTCTCCCGGACTCGTTCGGACAGCTGACGAGTCTCAACTCTCTCCTCCTGCGGAACAACCGGTTCGGTGACATTCCCGCACAGTTGGAACATCTGACCAGCCTCCAGAGCCTCAACCTGCGCGAGAATATGATAACGCACATGGACAGGCCGATCGCTTCTCTAAAGTACCTGATACTCGACAAGAACTATCTAAAGCAGGTCGACGTCGGGATTCTCCAGTGCACCAACCTGCAGTACCTGTCGCTGAGGTCAAACAGTCTCATTGAGGTCACGGTCAGTATCGGCAAGCTGGTGAACATTCGAACGCTGGATCTGTCAGACAACGCCATCGCCGACGTTCCTGCAGGACTCGATCAACTGACTCACCTGCATCATCTCAGTCTCTGCTCCACCAAGCTGCGCACCATCCCGCTCGCCGTCGCCTCGATGCCGAGCCTCAGTACGCTGGAGCTGGAGAACTGCACCGACCTCGACCCGTACCTCAGCATCGCCTACAAGACCGATGGGTTGCACGGCGTCGTCGAGTACCTCGAGAAGAACGAAGCAGCTCAGCCGAACAACATCAGACGGGTGCCCAGTGCGACGTTGCAGGGATGCAGGTCGGGGCTTGTATCGGTGTATCCGGAGGAGGAAGTCGTAAGGGGAGACGATAGTGCGGGGCAGAGGTCGGCGCTTCGCAACGCTGCCGGTCAGTCGATCGTGCCCGGGACGACGGTCTCTCCTCCAGCCTCAGAGGCGATGCTCCAGGTAGAGGCAGGTAATGGCGATCGTCCGAAGCTGGTCCACGTGGCACGGCAGTCGCTCTGTCCGGCGGAGCGGCCCGCCAAACCGCACAAGCCGGCTGGCCTGGCCGCCAGTCGCGGATGGACGGAGAAGACCAGCCAGGCACAGCTGCTGCAGTCGGTGGCCGAATCACGCGACTCCGATGTGATCGCTGCGATGCCGCAGTTCGGCGACCTGACGTCGTGCAGCACCACGGAGACCAGCGTCACCGTCGACGACGACAGACGGACGGCGGCACCCAGAGACTCGATCAGTGGAAACACGGCGGCAGCGTCTGCTGCTGCTAAACCGTCACGACCACCCGTCAAGAAGAAACCGACAAAAATGGCGCCGTAGAACGTCCAGGATGGTTGATTTTTCTTGACTTTTTCCAATAGAACGCTGCTGTTGCGTACTCGTACAGCTAACTGCGCACGTGAAGTCTCTAGGTTTGCCGCTCTGTGCCGACACTGATTGCTGACGCTTCCTGGCCCAGTCTGCCAATAGACCAATAAACCGAAGATTTTTCCTTGTTTGAACGCAAATTTTCTAAAATTGACGTACTCAACGGCGTCATGTAGGCCTATGGGTTACAAAGTAGGCGGCTAAGTAGTTGCAATTTTGCGACAACTGCGGCAACAAAATTTCCGACAGAATACCGACAGGCAGCTTCAAGTTCCGACAGAGGACATTTGGGTGGTCAAAATTCGAATTTTCCCCTAAATTTTCCTTAAACATGGATTTCTCGGCTCTAAATGGTAGACATTTTTAGACAAGATTTTCGGACAATTTTTCGACAGTCCAAAGTTTAGGGTGTGCAATAATTCTCCCGCCCTCGCCTCTCCCCGCTGAGTCACCACGCCACTGTGCTTACTGTTATCAGTGGAACTAGCATGTAATTTGTTCTTCTCTCGTAGTAACGACGTCGTCAAACGAACTTTTTCCCTCGTACGTGTAGTCAGTTGTAGCATTTTTTGTCGAGGGCATGTACATTGTTGCCTGTTGTTCTGTTTTACTGTTTTCCAATCCCAGTGATATGTATCATTCTAGCATGCGCATTTCTGTTTCATGATGTTCGCACCATGGATGTTAATTTTTGATTGTCATAGCGCGCAAATTGCGTTTTGCGGCCAGGCTCCGATAGCCCCCTCGGACCTTATAGCTTCAACGGTGTCGTAGCAGGGGAGCTCTGTGCGAAATTTGAAACCACCTGTCGGAATTCTGTCAGACATTTGCACTTTGTGATGTGATGTGATGTGTATATGTTTTATTTTTGCTTTTCTTTTTTACCACTTTTATTGCTTTTATTATTTTACCTGTGTTCTAT
>Ga0209367_1009025_pt1 | contig 13597 bp, 10 predicted proteins | sample WorMetLIZISLAND2_FD_187412 | JGI IMG/M metagenome (GOLD analysis project Ga0209367, IMG submission 187412) | Marine gutless worms symbiont microbial communities from Max Planck institute for Marine Microbiology, Germany - Olavius geniculatus... ... | reverse complement strand
AGCCTGTATTGGTCAGGAGCAGAACATTATCGATACTGCAGCTGTCAAGTGAGCCAGTGTACAAGTGTCACAGTGGGCCAACACTTCAAGCAGTTTTACTGTAGGCAGTTGAAAAATGGATAACTGAATGAAATGTCAGTCACAGTGTCAGAAATGTGAACAAAATGTGTTTTTACGCATTATGTTAATTAAGCAATCATGTCGCATTGAATAAAAGTGATATTTTGTTTGTTCTATTTTCCCCAGGTAGTGTAGAAACAGATGTTGAGCGAGATGGGAAATTAAATTGTCACTTGACGACAAGCTGTCTCAGGAATATTCGTACCAAAAATTATTAAAATCCGATAATCCTTCTTCACGTTACAGTCGAAAATGTCGGGGATGTTTTTTTTTGGGACACAGCGTATATTGGATGTTTTGCTTTATTCAAATACAGGTGTAGTGAAGTTTTTTTGAGGCTGAATAACTATTCGTATTCGTATTCATTATTTGACGAATAGTAAATTCAATATTCGCATTCGACTAATGTGAATACTTTTCGGCTTCGTCACATCCCTATGCAATACAATCAGTCAATCAATTAGAACTCATTTGTAGAGCGCCATATGTCACAAATGAGTCATAGGTATATCAGATGCATATTGTGGTCGTGTAGATGGGTTTGGTTCAAGTCCAGTGGGTTTATTTCCAAGACCAAGTCCAATATATTAGACAGTACAGAATGTTTATAGAATTTGGTATGAACAGTCTGAGCATGCAGTGAGTGAAACAGTGACACAGAAGAATGTTAGAAATTAGATAAAAATTTGTTTGCAAAAGTACAAAAATTAGTAGATTGCAGATATTAGGTTGCTGTGTCTGAGTACGTTGGGTCCAAGTCCATGTCAGAGGCATGAGAGTTTATGTGCAAGTTTTTAGGGTATGATCCGAATCATCAAAAATAAGGAGTCTGTAACTGAAGTACATAGTTCATATTTTTTGTACGTCTCGAGATACTGTTTTGTTGAATAAAGTGTAATCAGTGTTCTTTTTTGGTATCGATATGTTCTCTTCTTGATTACATGGATACATCAGTCTCCAGAGATATGGTAAACTAATACAACATTGACTTATGCATTTCTAGTCACTGGTACTAACCTGTGTAATAAGTTACCATCTGCGCCATTATTCTCCATTTGCAGGCAGCATTGCAAAACTTTCCTGTTTATGCCCAGACCTACTTACTTTACACTTCGCTGACTGAGTCAGTTAACTTAGTTGACGTTAACCAGTACACTAAGCCACCCACCACGTTGTTTCTAGCAAGTCGCATCGTGATGTTTTGAAATGTAGGTGACAATGGGCTAGCGGCAGACGTTAAGTCTGAAGCCAAGAGCAATATCGACAATGGAGAAGTTGACGACCAGTCAGATGAGGATGATGCAAAACCACTTCCGTACACATGCACAGTGTGTGACAAACGGTTCCGATACCGCAGTAGCCTTGAGATGCACGTTATAAGACATGGCAGCAGTGATACTATCGACTTTCAAGATACCACCATCACTAGGACAACTCGTGCATCGACCAGCTATTGTCAGAAAGAGTTTACCTCGGAGGCGAGTCGGAGGCAGCACCGGGAGAGAACACACACCAACAATCAACGACATCGTGGACCAGCTTCTGCGGTGGATAAAGGTCGAACAAGACAGTCCCGGAAGCATCCAGCTGCCGAGACGCCAGATTATCAGTAAGCATGTTAATAGGAGTCATTCATGCCGTAAAACTTGTGACACAAGCCTCTGGCTTCTATTAAAACTAGCGACCTAGAGACCCAAGTCTTGCTAGAAACTTTGCAGACATTGTCATAAGATTTGTCTTCAGATATTGTCATTCATCATTCATTGATATGCCTTAAGACCATTGCAAGACAAAAGTTGTGATGTTTCAGAAGTTAAGATGTCAAGATCATCTTACTGCATGCTTTAAGTGAATGCGCAGAATATCTTAGATGATCACAAGATTTTTTAAAGATATGCCTTATGTGTTTTGTGCATTATGTCATTGTCTTAAGATAACCATAAGTGCAAATAATGTCCTAAGATTATCTTAAGATTATAATGTCCTAAGATCTGTGGGTTGGGCCCTCCTTGCATTAGAACTTGCTGTTAACCATATTGAGTAATACTTTTATTAATTCTCAAGTGATTGAATTAGGTGGATTGTTAAAGTCTTATGCTCTATATTTTCTGGTTGTTGTTTCCTTCAGCTGTTTGCTATTTTATAACTGTTGTCTGTACAAATCAGTTTGCTACTTGTCCAGAAGGTTATGGTTACAGTGTGCCCACTGTGCCAGTGCCGGACCTACCAACTTTGGGCACTATGGTAGACAATAGCTGACCAGTGACCAGCTGTTTAATACAAGAAAAGCCCAGCTAACACAAAGGTGAATGCGCGACAGCGATGCATGTGTGAAGGCCCGGTATGAACAAAATCTAAGTTCACAACGACGTTTCATTTGGACTCGACAGCGGATGATGCCTAGCGCTATATCCAGTGCATGAATTTCAGTATTGTGCGCCACGTCCAATGCATAAATTCCAATATTGGCTGAAAATTGCAAATTTTTCCTACCCCCCCTCTCATTTAGCACCCTCGATCGGTGTGACCCCTTTTGAATTTATGGAAAAGCTTTACTGATCCTGAAACTAGAGTCTTCCAGGCAGCCGACGGTGAAGATTTGGTGATCCTAGCTTGCACCATTTTTGACTGATCCACCTGTGTGACAGACAGACAGACAGAATTGCGATGGCTAAGATGCGCTATAGCAGTACCTGCTGTCGTGCATAAAAACTGTCACCAGTTTCAGCCATGTTCTGCAAATTTTCGTGCTACCAGCATCCATAGCATCAAAGCACTACAATCTCCGGCATCAAACATGGACTCCTGCTACATATATTACTGCTGCATATGTATGCTGTACTACTACAACTTGTTGTTGTTGTGGTTGTTGCAGTAGTCGTCCGTACGAGTGCAGTGTATGTGATAAGAAGTTTAAGTGCTTGGCTCATCTGCAGCGACACACTGTAATTCACACCGGAGTTAAACCTCACACGTGCACTGTTTGTGGCAAGGCATTTGGGCGTCAGGAACATTTACGCATTCACATCAAGGTTAGTGTTTTTGGAGACCGTTTTTTTGGTTTTAGTGGTGGTATGTCTGTATGCCGACTGCTAATCCATTTGTTTGTTGGCACAGGCAGTGGGTAGCCAGCCACATAATGTGCTGCGGTTTCATTAGCTCATGCCAATCAGCTGCCACTTTTGAGATTGTAAAGTGCTTCTAGTCACAAGTCAGTAAGCAACATGAAAGCAATGCACTATCAAGAACTGTACTTTAGCTTTGCACTTTTCCTTTACCTTTGTCAAGTAGGTCTCAGCATGAAGTCTTGTGCACGTTTGTTGTTGTCTGTGTAAAAAGTTACAGATTAAAGGCCATGTTCAGCTCTTTATGGGAAACCCATCGCAGAGCTGTGGAGCATCACCTGCCATATGGGATCACGGTGTTACCTGCCACCTGACATAGTTGAACATGCCCTGCATCATCCCCCGTCAGACAGGCTGGTACTCTGTTTACCTACCATGCAGGGATGGAAGGCTGAGTTGACCTTGATGATTATATACTTAGATGGTTTACCTGTACACAGACAATCACCCATCCAAGTAGTAAGCACTTGATAGCAACCTCACCAGGAGTTGAACCCACGATCGTTCCATCGTAAGTCCAACACTTTACTGTTGCACTGCCAAGCCACATGTTAGTGTAATGCTGTGCTGTTGTTGTAGTCTCACAGTGGTGAACGGCCGTATGCATGCAGTATGTGTGACAAACGTTTCACGACTTCCAGCAGCCTGAATGCTCATCGACGCAGCCACACAGGCGAAAAACCGTACAAATGTACCATTTGTGAGAAGTCCTTTGGACGATACGACACACTGAACAACCACAAGGTGATAGATCAACAACAAACGTGTATTTAATTGTGCTCAGTTGATGAAGATGCATGTCGTGCAAAGTGCAACATTTAAAGAATGCTTTTCGTTGGAATTATGCATCCATGCTTTTATTGCTAGCACATTTTGTGAATAAATTATGTTTTAAAATGAATTTATTCTATTTTCATAGATTTATTCTACTTTCTGTGCCAAAGAAGTTCCTGCACTGGGTCTCAAGAAATGTCCCCAACATTACCGACTGTAACTTGAAGAAGGATTGCCAGATTTTAACAATTTTTGGTATGGATACTCTTGACACAACTAGGCACCAAATGACCATTCAATTTTCCACCTTACCCAACATCTGCGTAATTGCACTATCTGGAGAAAACAGAACACACTCTGCGATGGCAAAACGAGTATCGTCTTTCGATCTAAGTAGCAGTGAGTGGCAATGCTGCATGGCTTGAGCCAAAAGGTTGACAGCCATCTGTCACTTGTGCTATACACTGTCCATCAAATAAACTAGTTAAACCATCGCAGTGGCTTCACCATGATGATAACACCATAAACATTTTGTGACTTACTATCACCGTACCTGGCTGACGACATGCACTTGGTCTGAAAAAGTCCTTGACGTCAGCTGCACTTATACGTCACTTGTGACGGAAGCATTGCTGCTACTGGGCCACATGTTTGGAACAGCCTTGCAGCACACTATTGGCTTTAATGTAGCTGTGCAGGTGTTTGTACTGAACTGAACTGATTTAGTTACGTTAGTATGGTACGTTGCAGGTGACGCACAGTAACGAGCGTCCGTTTGAGTGTACTGTCTGTCAGAAGCGGTTCTCTCGTCTGTCCGTGCTCGCGTGGCATAACAAGATTCATGCCGGCGTGAAGGAGTTTCACTGCAGTCAGTGTGGCAAGGACTTCAGGCACCCAGCTGTACTCAAGAAACACATACAGTGCATGCACAATGGTACATAATCTAACTTTAATTGATCTTATAATAAATAAATGTGCAAAACATAAGTTTATACGCTTGTTAGCGGCAACATTTAAGGAATTGCACATCGAAAACAGCAAAAATTACAAAAGGTGATATTGCCCGCATCACCACTGACTGTGTGTCAATGCGCTGCTGAATAATATCACCTTTTGTAATTTTTGCTGTTTTCGATGTGCAAGTCCTTAAATGTTGCCATTAGCAAGTGTATAAACCCATGTTTTGTACTTTTATATTTGCCATTTTATTAGTGAAATCAATTTTCCTACAGTTGATCAGTTACGGAGATATCTGGCCATAGATATTTTACAATCACAATCTTGACCATTTGGGGTCATGTGACATTCAATATCCCGTCTCCCAAAACCTCCCATTAGACACAAAGATCTTGTTGATATCTCTTACAGAATCCAAATTATAGCCCTTTTGTCTCACATTTCATTGCCATGGCAACAAGGGTCAGTCGGGGTAAAATTTTGTTGGCACTATTTGATGGCCCAACCCTGAAAACCCCCCTATAGATGCAAAGATCTAGCAGATATCTCTAGCAGAAGCCGAGTTATGGCCCATTTTGTCTCGAATTTCGTTGCCATGGCAACGGGGTAAATTTGAATGACACTGTTATATTGGCCATCTCCGAAAACCATACCATAGAACCAAAAATTATGACTATCTTATACAGCCAAAGTTATGACCGTTTAGAGAATTGTTTAATTTTCCCCATAGGCACCATTGTAATTTTTTTTCGAATTTTTCTAATAAATAAATTAAATATTAAATTTTAATTTTCTAACCCCAAAAAGGCATACCCTTGCCTGATACCACATCATTTGAGCCATCTCGTGCAAAAATCCACCAAAAGGTCTGACCTGCTGGTAAGTTAGTGAAAAAAGGTATATGTACAGCTATAAAAATTTTTGTGTATATTTCACCTATTTGCTGAGAAGCCCCTCTTGGGCAGATTAACATGAAATTCTGCGTGAGGGGTCATCTAGCTGACGTAATCAACCTTGCCCAATTTTATCTCAATCAGATCAGGGGTTTTGATTCTGTGGTGGTCAAATTTTTGGCTTTCCCGTAGGAAAGAGAAGTCGCCGTTAACACTTGGCTTGAACTACCTTTCAGCTTGTGATGTTCATATACTTTCAAATGTACAGGGGGCTGTGTGTTGAAAAAGTGGAACATTTCGTTTTGATTTTTGTGCCATGTCACAGGCATGTGGATTGCTAGTGTAACATATTGAATGTAGTTGTACGACAACTTAAAAAACTGTTTCACAGCTGCACTTGCTGTAATGAACGAGGCTAATTACTTCGGAAACAGTGACTGAGGAAATACATAAGCCATGTATATTCAATTTTTTGTGCACATCACCCTGCAATCTGCATATGATACATTCTCTTTTACTTAGTTATTTTCTAACTTACTTGCATACTCGGTGGTTAAAGTGAGTGAGTAGGGTTTAACGTCCCACCCGACACAGTATAGGTCATTTTGGTGACGGCCTTTCCAGGCATAATGCACACATAAACCCACAATAATGGAACAAAAAATTTAACCTTTACAGAAAAAAACGTAATATGGAACACACAAAACACAAAATTCAATCCTAAGCCTAAAATTGTAAGTGATGAGAGGCCATAAAATGTGTATGCTTTGTGTGTTGTTGCAGAGAACTCTGCTATAAAGGCAGAGGATGGGTGGTACTGCGGAGAGGATGGCAAAGTACGACCATTCAAATGCACTACATGTGAGAGGCGGTTCACCTGCCGAGCGAATCTCATCATTCACTTCCGCACACACACCGGACTCAAGCCGCACGCGTGCTCAGTCTGTGGCAAGGCATTTGTCACGGAGGGCCGGCTGCTGCGGCACCAGACAGCCCACTGCCAGGAGGGGGAGGGAGCTGAGTCGGCCAACGGGGGCCACCGGGCCGGAGGAGCTAAGTTCAACAAGATGAGACACCTCTGCACCGAGTGCGGCAAGTGCTTCGCGAGTTTTTCCGCGCTGACGATACACAACCGCAGCCACTCCGGCGAGAAACCGTTCGAGTGCTCGGTCTGCGACAAGCGGTTCTCGCGCATCGGACACCTCGCTCGACACACGCGCATCCACAGCGGCGAGAAACCATACCAGTGCTCGCTGTGCGGGAAAATGTTCGGCCGTTCGGAGCACCTGCGGCTGCATATGAAGGCCCACAGCGGGGAGAAAGCTTACGAGTGTGAACTGTGCAAAAGCCGGTTCTCGACGTCGAGCAGTCTTTCGGCGCATCGTCGAATTCACACAGGCGAGAGACCACACAGGTGCTCGGTGTGTGATCGCGCATTCAGTCAGTACGGCACGCTGCAGAATCACATGACCGTTCACACGGGAGCGAAACTGTTCTCTTGTGAAGTTTGTAGCAAGGCCTTCGGTCGCATGGGCAGCCTGGCCAGACATCGTAAACTTCACACAGGACCAGAGGCATCGATGATGGGTGGGCTAAGTGCAAAACTGCATGCAGGACCAGAGGCGTCAACTATCGGCGGGCCAGACGAACCTGGGGCTCCCAATATTTCTAGTGGCGGGACCCTACTATTTACAGTGCCCACCCAATATTAAAACAGCTATTGACCAGCAGTATTGAGTATTGCAATTTGTCAGGAATTAACATTTTCAGCAGAGAATTCACTATAAAATGACCTGTATAAATTAGCTTCAGGGGTAAAGGGGACCTGGCCCAAACTTCTGTCAGGGTCTCTGCCTTTGAACCCTACATCGCATGATTTGGCCTGCGTAGTTGATAGCAGATCATCGCCTGTGCAGTGTGCAGAAGTCAATAAATAGTTCTGAGTTGTTACTGTGTACAGTCTCCTAAAGTATGGCGAGTTGGAGGCAGCCAAGGCTGGAAAATTGATCGGAAAAAACTTAGGTTTTTAAAAATCCCAAAGAAGCTCAAAAGTCCAGTTTTAGGTTTTTTTTAAACTTGTTGTGAAATTTATTACATATCATATTTTAATTCATACTTAAATCAAGATTTTTGAGTTATGACTTTTATCACGTCATTATATCGTTCACTCATAAGGTGTATAGCACGTTTCCTGTGTTGTAATTTTGTGCACGGTGTTCATTGGACAAAAACCTAAAAAGTTTTTCTTTAAAAACCTAGGTTTATTCCAGCCCTGGTGGCAGCGCAGTGCTAAGACTGAAAGACTTGTCTGAACTACAGGGTGTGCCAAAAACTTTTACCCCCTGAGGTTTTCTGATAATTTTTCCGAAACGGCTGAGAGTTTTTAAACAAAATTTTACACGCCTATTATCCATTCAGATCTACGCTAAGTTGCAAAATTTTATTTAGTTGTCTCCAACTTTGACAAAGTTATGCCGTGTTAAGCGCGACCACCCACCGAATTTTTACGTTTCACAACACGTCCATCACGAGTTTTACTAACTGACGATAGACAACAGGACCAATAGCCACCAAATTCACCCGACCTCAACCCACTTGACTACCATGTGTGGGGTGCAATGCTTCAGGCATTTCACAAACTTCACCCAAAGCCAAAGACCATTCCAGAGCTAAAAAGTGCGTTGCAGCAGATCTGGGACGACTTGCCACAGACAACGATCAATAAAGCTATCAGCGACTTTTGCAAACGTCTGAACTCGTGCGTTTTGGCTGGTGGCCGACATTTTGAGCATACGATGTGAACTTCGTACTGAAATATGTTAACTGAACTGTGTGCTGGTTCATAAAATGTCAATTATTTCTGTTTTAAACCTGTTGTTTATCATCAGTTAGTAAAACTCGTGATGGACGTGTTGTGAAATGTAAAAATCTGTGGGTGGTCGCGCTTAATACGGCATAACTTTGTCAAAGTTGGAGATAATTGAATGAAATTTTGCAGGTTAGCGTAAATCTGAATGGATAATAGGCGTGTAAAATTTTTGTTTAAAAATTCTCAGCTGTTTCGGAAAAATTATCAGAAAACCTCAGGGGGTAAAATTTTTTGGCGCACCCTGTACAGCTTAAGCATATGTGTCATGTTTTCATTTACGTTTTTATATTTAAAATTAGCTAAAATGGTGTACTATCATTTGTTTTACGTCAAGTAATAGCAGATCATGCTTACTTTGCATTTTTGGCGATAAATAAATAACTATCTAATGAAGAGCTTTTAAATTATGCATAGTTTTGTGATTGGGTGACAGATTGTGTTTATAAACTTACTATCAGAACAGACTTTGTTCGTGCACAGGTAGTTTGTGTATGATTATGGTTGGTATATTGACTGTTATTAGTACATCTATTCTACATTAATTTATGTCAGTTTTTCTTCTAGCTTATTTTATGTACAATTTTGTTTTTATTGTTGGCCATGGTCTATGTGCCTGTTACCAGGGTTCCCACGCATCCTGGAGTGTCCTTGAGTTATTTGGCTCTAAATTCAAAGCTGCCTTGAAATAACGCGAATTTGAGCTTTAGTCTTTTTCAGTATATTACGCATTTTAAACACACAGGTCACACGGCTTCCAAAGAAAGGAAACCTACTGAACACTCGGAAAATATCGAATTGCAATTCATTGTCATCTGTAAAATAAATAATATGTTGGCAGTATTTTGGTGTGGTTTCAACTTGACTGCATGTCGTGTTATGTGTAATGATACAAACTAATGTCGACATTTTGATCTTGGAAATTAATAACAGCAGTCATCGAAAGTCCTTTCGTAACTACAGTGGGAACCCTGTGTTAGACTTGTGTAACCAGCTAAAGCCAGGATCACAGCTGCAGCAGGATGCAAAGTGTCACAGGCCACGGACATTCGGACAGGAATCTCAAATAGCAATGCAGGTTTGCCAAATATGGCTACGGTTAAATTCACTGGTATTTTAAGTTGCATCTTAATCATCATTTATTGCGATAATTCAGCAACAACAGATAACGCAATAGATAACGCAACAGGAACGAGTCAAAAAGTTAGAATAGCTTAACTGCGTATACAATTACAGAAGTAATTGACAATTATAGCTAAATACCAATTACAGTCACCTAATGAAAAAGTGAAGCAACAAAACAAACAATCCATTTTAGTGCGTAAAACTGGTTCAGGATTACTTTAATTAATAGTCAAATACTGTAGCAGAGGTGAATGTAAATTTAAGAAATTAGGAATTATTATAATAAGACAGCAAGTGTTTAATGAGGACTTACAAATGTTTTAAACGTTACTAAGGGCAGGGTTGCATAAAAATGTATAGAATTCCAATGTTTTGGTGCTTGGACTTAAATACTGTATTTTTGTACGTTGTTTCTGGTCACACTTAATATAAAAAACTTGTACAGCTGTTCGTACGTGCAATCAGCAACTTATATACAACACCTGAAATACTTAAAAATACACTTAACGATAAAAACTACAAAACATTCACACACAACAACAACCCATAGGGTGTTTTAAGCCACTGATATCAAGTGCACAGTACTAAAATCATAAACAGGTCCCTAAAAGTCAGGAACACCTGAGACTCATTTACTCTGTTCTAAAACAAAATACACATACCGGGATATAAAATTGTTAAAATACGTGTACGTTAAAAACTAGTACTTTTTCTCTGGCACGGAAACCACAGTAAAATTAAATTAAAAACAATTATGGACAGCAAGAGAGAAAGCAATTTGTAGATGTACACAATAATACGATTGCACGGTCATAGTAAAATACTGTGGGAACGTTCTCAATTTCTGGATAAAATGGGATATGGTATGCCCACCCCATCACACTACTGATATAAAATTTTCTTAATTAAACATCAGCATTATGTGTAAGCAAGGATGGGCACAAAAACAGCTATTTTCCAACATGGTTACAAATTTCCAACAAATGAGATAGGGGGTTTGTATTTCCAAAGAAAATTTTCCCATCAGAAGATAATTTTCGGACAGGTTAACATTCAGGGAGTCAGTTGCCCCCTACATCACGACGCCACTACGTAAGTGTCACACTTTGTGACTATGGTGTTTTCACTGCATTCCCACAGGCTTCACATACACCAGGTTGTATCAAACCAAAATGTACTATCGATAGCATTTGGTGTAGAACAACAGATACGGCGTGAACCTGCGGGAATTCTTCAGCTTCAACAGGAAATTTGCCTCCGTGAGTGTAGTGACGGATGCATCGTCAAACTGATACCAGACGAGCTTAGTTGTGGTGGGTGGTGTGCTTGCATTCATGGGTGTCCCAGTACTTGTGGGGGGTCTAGGCATCGTGGGTGGCCTGGTACTGATAGGTGTGGCATCGGCAGACTGCCTGCGTGTCTTTACTCGACGCCCACTCGTGACAACAGCAGCATCATCAGCAGCCCCATCTTCATCTTCTGCAACACGACCATCAGCAGCAACAATACACCATTCGACAATACTTCCTTACACACACTAGAAACCGTACTTCACTGGGTTTCTATAAAAAGCCCAAACTGGTGGACTTTATTATGTTCGAGGTTTTGGGGGTTAGACTCAAGTTTTTTTTTTGAGGAAAAAGACTCGACCTATGGGTTTTGGAGTTTTCACGGACTTTCAGTTGTCAAAATGAGCACTGCTAGATGGTATCTGCATCAAATAAATGTCCAGAAATTTGCAAATTCATAGTTTTAAAACTTCCAAAGTGTCAGTGAGTAGGGTTTTACATCCCACCTGACACAGCATAGGTCATTTCGGGGATGGCCTTTCTAGGCAATGCACATACACACAATAACCGAAAGAAGTTTAACCTTTATAGAAAATTTAATCTTTATGAAACACTAAACCTAAAACTGTAAGAACTGCCAATTCTAAGCGTAATGGCAGTTCTAATAATCTTACCTCTTATCCTCCAGACAGTCATCAATGTCAGAATGCTGTCTATTGGAGGACAAGGGGTGGAAAAGTTCCAGTACTTAATCATAATAAAAATTTTGCATCATTAGTGAAAAGAGAAACAATGAACAGTTCTGACATCTTATAAGTAATCAGCCTAGTAAAACAATATACATTTAGCACAGCAAAATCATTAATCATGTATACTACAGTTAAATTTACATTAGGTAACATATTGTGTCGGTTGTTTTATTGTATTTATGTTTTGCAATTGTTTTATTATCTCGCATTCGTTTTTCCGTGTTTTATATAATGTGTTTTATCATCAAGCATAAGCATGTGCGTCTTGATATGTGTTCAATAAACTGCTTACTTACTTACTGAGTTAACTGTTCAGTGTGAAAATCAGGTGCAAGTATTGTACACCATACCTCATTGTAGTTGTAGTATACAGTTTTTAGTGTTTTGTACATTTGCATGTTTAGTGTCACTGTTTTGTAGTTCATTGTATGCATTTGCATTTTCTCCATGATATGGGCCAAACTGCCAGAAATAAACTTGATTGATGTACAGACAGTTGACGAGTGATTGATTGAAAGTGCACTATGGATAGGGACAGTAGAAAATCACGGCAAAAATAGCAAAAAACACGGCAAACTTTTGGGAAACTTGCAAAAATCATGGCATCAAATTACGGGCCCAAAACCATTATGAAGTCTATAAAACTCAACATCTAGCATTGACGACCATCATTACATGTAGTGCAAAATTTTCGTTTGTAAAATTGTGTCACTGCGGAGCATTAAAATACTAATTTCTACAACGACGTCATGGTCACATATTGAGCCAGTAAGTAACAAAGCATACAGACTTGGTAGCAGTAGCAAAAGTGAATATTTTGGTGTTAAAATCACACCATTTGTGGTGATTAAAAATGAAAAATTATTGTAAAAATGGTAACATCACGGCATTTTGGCTGAAAACACGGCATTTTGGCAAAATCATGGCATTTAATGAAAATCACGGCTTCCGTGATTTCCGTGTTTCCGTGATCTTCTACTGTCCCTAGCTATGGAGTCTGGATCAGCACCTGCATTGAGAGTCAAAATTGTTAACATGTTAAAAAGAAAATAACCACCATTAAAATTTGCATTGCAAGTTCACCTCAAATCAACGTGCAACCCACAATGAGGCCACACAGTACAAAATGACTTTGGCCCTCTTTCTATTTATCGTACATAATATGCCACAAATGAGTTTGCACAGAAATTACATGGTGCTTCACGAAAAGACACAAAGTTAACGTGAATAAAAAAAAAACATTCAACTGCATACACCACAAGACCCTATGGATATGTTTGGGGTTTTTTTTTCCGAACAGTAAAACAACAGTTTTTCCTGGTGTCCATTCATTGTGAATTTTTTGTTCCAGACCAGATTTCCACTAACAATCTTCCCACAGTATGTGCTCAAGATCATTTAGCCAAACCCACCTGGCTGTGCAGAAGGTGAAGTAATGGCAGACGAGGAATTTTCTGCTCGGACGTAAGCGATATAATGTCCAGACGATGTGAGTTCACCCCCGTGAGCAACAACAGCGTACAACTCATACCTACATACAATGTCAATGTCACTGATGCATTACAAACACATCAGTGAGTGAGTAGTTTCTTAACGGCACATCAGCACAAAATAGGCCATTCAGTGCCATACGTGGTTAAAATTAGTTAAAAGCAGTTAATATATGTATTAAAAGCAAAGTTAAAATACTTGTTAAGAT
>Ga0209367_1009024_pt1 | contig 13597 bp, 12 predicted proteins | sample WorMetLIZISLAND2_FD_187412 | JGI IMG/M metagenome (GOLD analysis project Ga0209367, IMG submission 187412) | Marine gutless worms symbiont microbial communities from Max Planck institute for Marine Microbiology, Germany - Olavius geniculatus... ... | reverse complement strand
GCATTATAAAATTCGGCCTAGCACTAACCACCGTGCAAAATTTCACGCCGGTCGGCCCACGCATCTCGGAGATCTCGCACTCGGAGAAAAATAAATAAATACTAGAAATTTGGGGCAAAGCCGGCGCCCTAAGTCCGATTGGCGAAAATTAAAGATGGGGTTAAAATTTTCCCCGGTAGCAAAGTTACGTGGCCCGCACACAAATGCATTAGCATACGCAAAACGCTCATAATTGACTTAGGGTGGGTAATCATTAGCCGCGTAACCTCTGGTGCTAATGGTCCGAAGTTCACCAATTTTTTTTATTCGACGCAGTATTAATTGTAATTAATAATGCTTTTTATCGCTTGTCGATAGCTCTATTCGTTCTAGAGATATTTGCAGTCAAACTCGAAAGTTGCCATAAAACGTACTAAATTTTGGACGTTGATTGTTTTCGCAAATTTTAAGAGGGGTGACTTCCAAAAGTTGCACCCGCGTTACCACCCCCATCTAACAGCACGTCACGTGGCAAAGCTTAATAAATCTAGTCCTTCTGGCTCCAAAGTTATCGCGGATAATACGCTACATTTTTAGGCAATTTTAGACTCGCCTTTAAAAAAGTTGTAAGGGGGGGCTTCCGTCACGTTAGCTAATGTGGGCATTTCTGACGATTTTTGGCTACAAAAAAGTGAATAGCGAGAAAATAAATGTAAATTGATTAAGACAACCTAGCAGTACAAACTGCTGTAGGATCTCGCGCGTTTCATGAGGATTAGGCTAGGATTGTTGTTCTAATACATTAAGTTATTAATTACCAGTTCTATAGAGCATAATCGCATAAATATGTTGAATTAGGTAGTGTATAACCTGTGTCCAATTTAACGTTACTTACTGTCTTGTTTAAAATTACATTTCTATATACGATCAGGTTTTAGTTTTCCAGATTATCTTTGTAGTTTGTTTATTTTCGTTTCCAGAGAATTTGAGAATTTTTCGCTCCTGCAGTCATCTGCAACGCTTTGTGTGAAGCAAAATATATGCGATGCCGTTCGTTGACGTTTACATCTCCAGACTACGACAACTTTGCATTTACCCTCAGTTGATCTACTATAACAGCTAACTGTCATGAACTATATATATAGCATTCTTGTGTTCTTAGTTCTGTTACCACTTCAGTTATATAGAACAAACTCTAGGTGAGCAGTAGCACTACTTTTCTGACAGCCTACCTTAAGTTTTTTAACCTACATGTAGCCTTAAACAATGGTTCATCTTAGCGTATCACACGTAAAAGAAGTCAACAGTCAGCGCTAACTCAGCATTTCTAATTCAGTTAGTTATTGGACAGAAACATATTTTAGTATTTTTTTTGATGGCCCTTTGCAAAGTTTCATGTAAGTCGATAATAGTTTTATTTCTTAATTTTTTTGTTATTTGTTTTTTGAAATGAGACCAATAAATACTGTTGAAATTAATGTGTCGCTGGAGTTTATGGTAAAAATATGAAGTTTATTTAGTTTATAAACATAACCTAGTTATTGATACTGTTTTTGAGTTATTTTGTTATTTAGGTAGAACAGGTAATATAGTATAATATAACTAATATAGTCTGTGATAGCAGTACTGTTTATTATAATTTAGTATAATGATGTTTACAAATTTTTTATGCATGCAGGCCCGTTGAGAGGGTGAAGTAGGAGATAAATTACTACGCACCCCGCAACGTTTTAAAGTCCTCGGCATCACTCAGAAATATAAAGTACATCAGAATACCCCATTTTAAAAAGAAAAATTTAAAACTTCTCGCCGGAAAGGCCTTGTAAAATGTTTGGCATGCTTTATGAAAAAGTTTTCCCAGGCCCTGTTGTGGCTCTGGATGGACTTAAATGCACGTGATAAAAATGTAAATAATACATTTTTGGAATGCACACGTTGTAATTTGAACATTGTCCGTCGTTGTTACTTATTGTGTATATCTAAATTATAATGACTGTTACAACTGATGTTACAATATGTCATAAATTATTATATAGATTATTACCTGCTTCAAGTTAATTGCATATGAATATAATTTTTGTACATTATCAAACTATTGTGAAACTATTAAAAATATATGCATTTATTTTAAGTTTGTGGAATATAAAAAGTATTTTTAGACATTTATTGTTTATTGTAATCTTTTTAGTTATTGGCAAAATAACATATAGTAAACTACACTGTAAAGCAGAAAAAAACACATCAAAATTTTTTTAATCATAACGTGAAAAAAATTATTTAATTTTAATAATTTTTAGTACACATATTTTTTATGCAACTAACCATTAAATGGCTGTTCAGTTTTAGTCTTTGCCTCAAATTTCAGAAATTTGTGTACAAAAAATTTGTTACTAATAGGTGAGTTCAGTTTCTTGCTGTGTACATCGAAAAAAAACATTTTAGGTTAAAAAACTGTGCAAAATTTTTAGACGAAGAAATGAACTGAACTGATCAATGACCAATGGTTGAGCTCACTTCAGTTGTTGTATATGTAAACGAAAAAAAATTTCGACTGATAAAACTTTCTGAGAAATTTTGCAGGCAAAAAACATACAGCGCGACGTAACTGAACTAAAGTGATAATAAGTGGTGTCACACTACCAGGTGGTTGAAGCAATTTTCCCCTACATAATTTTTTGTCTGTCAAAAAAGTATACGTTACAGAAATGGTTTAAAAGTGACGAATTTTGACGGAAAAGGAAACCCATTCATGAAAAAGTAACAGTTTAAGTTCACATGTAAATTTGGATAGCCCGTAACGTGCAGTATCAAAGATAATACATAATACACGTGCTGTTTACTCTAAATACCTCAGTAGACAATATACCATAACCAGTACAACACGTCAATAAAACCGCTTACATTGTCTAACTACTGTCATGTTTAAGCGTCATCTCGCTGTAGAAAAACAAAAACAAATCAATGAAACAGGTCCCACAGTATCTATTCCAATGCCGTGCTTGAATGTCTCGGCATAAGTTGCTGTACGACCAGTCAACCAAATTGAACTTCTTGCTGCTGCGTTAACATGACAATCAGTCGTCTCTCTGAGCGTAATTGTAGATCATCAGGTCACGCCAGCAAGTGATTAATCGACCAGCTACAACGACGGTCATCAGTAGTATGCAGCTTGTGATAGTCGAACGCTGCAGTAGTAGACGTACAGGTTGTACAGCTGATGTATAACGATCTCAACCGTCTTGAGCATTGATGCTGAAACAATCCAAAGACAATTGCACAATAATGAAACAGTGCATGATGACTAGATTACGTTGTAAATGATGTGATATTTGGAATAAAACTGATATACAAATGTCAATTATATTATTTAAATAAAGTCAACTGTTTGGAATTGTCAACAAAATAGTTATTAAAAATTTATTTTATAAAAACTGGAATATTGAAGATTTCCTATTATAATAACTGAAATAATATAACAACACTTAAGGCATCAACAACATTTACTCAAAATAATAAATATACCATAGAAATTGAAGCAACATTGCTGCTATGCAAATGTAATATTGTGGTATTTGCAACAAAACTAATATACACAATAACAAAAGCACAGACCAAATGTCAATCATATTATATGCATAAAGTAAACTTTTTCGAATGTTGAACAAAACAGTTATTAAAAATTCATTTTTTTAAAGACGAGCATTAAAGATTTGCTATTGTATCAATTAAAATGCTAAAATAAAAGTATCGTTATTTGACAGATAAGTACAAGTATAAATAAAAAAATACCATTAGTAATGCACTGTGTTCTGTAGCTCAGCTGTCTTAGGATGACGACTGAGTGGAGGAAGCCAAGTCGCGTTTTGACGACCGCGAGCTCCCGAAACTCGAAGAACGATGGTGGTGGCAGCAGAAACGGAAAAGCCAAGTTGGGTTTTGACGACCACGAGCTCCCAAGAACTCAAACAACGGTAATGGTGGCAGCAGAATCGAAGAAGCCAAGTCTGGTTTTGACGATCTCGAGCTCCCGAGAACTCAAACAACGGTAATGGTGGCAGATGGAAAGGAGAAGCCAAGCCGGGTTTTGACGACCGCGAGCTCCCGAGAACTCGAACAACGGTAATGGTGGCAGATGGAAAAAGAACGGTGGCAGTCGGAAAACTGGCTAACAGCGGTGAATGACTTTGATTACTTCCTACAGAACGACAACACAATGTACGTAAAGTTGTAGCGATATCAAAAACATAAATAAACCATCATTAGTTTTCACTGAAAATTGTCAACAATTCTATCAGTATTAATAATACAGATATATAGTATATAGTAAAAACAAATTAAGTTATATAAACTTATCAGAAAGCAGACGACATACGGTAATAAGCGTAATGCATTAAGTGTGTACTTCAATACTGATTGCTATTATTTATAACAATATTACCACTAATGTAACACTTAAGGCATCAACAACTGTAATGGATAGTGTCACTATACCTTTTACTTACTTAATGTTTTACGAAAAACCGGAAGTCGTGCCTTTTTGTTTTTTGTTTTGTCATGTCTTACCGTAAAATGTCAAATTTTAGAATATTGGAGCCCAATGTTGTAAGTGTTAGCATTTTAGTATTTTGCGTTGTTGTCGGCACCGGTGTAGTTAATTTTATTTACCATTTTTGTCTGCTTTGGAACTATTGCTATATTGATAAACGCCATATGATATTGAGCGGAAATTGTCACAAATTTGGAAATAAGTGCTGGGAAGTAGTTTACAGTTTACACTGCTGGTGATGTGGCATTGCCTTACAGGTTTCTGTAGTAGGATGTTGAGACGTTGAGACTGATTATTAGGCCTATTATACTAGCTGTCGGTGTATTGTCTGTGGATATGTATTGGTTTAGCTCTTTTCATGGCGATAACATGTTTTTTGTGTTATTTTAGATCGAACGTGCGTGATACGTGCGTGATACGTGTGTGATAATGCAGTTAACAATTTTGAGTATGTAATGTGAATACTGTAAACATGACGCATTGTCTCGTTACATTGGACGATGTCACCCAGTCTGTTCCGTCAATTACAGTTCGATGACAATACCTCCGAGTTTGACGACAAACGTTCTGTGCAAGTTTAATGACATTATCTTTTGAGTTTGATGACAACAGCTCAATCTCAGTTTGACGACAGTCTCTGAGTCATTTACAGTTACCGAGTTTTATCATGTCGTCATTCGTTGCTGCCGAAAATGATGTTGATGTTGGTTTAAGCGACTCGATCAGTCAGGTGTCTGCGGCATCGTCAGGTCGTCGTCTAGAGCTCAATCGTCAACGAGCAAAGCTCAAGGCCCAGTTGGCGATCCGTAAAGAGCAAGAAGAACTTGAACTCGATTAAATGCGGCATCGTCAACGTCGCAATGAGCTGGAAAGCCGTACTAAGCTGCTGGCACTCGCTGAAGAGGAATTCCACCTACTACCTGATTCCGACGAAGCAGGACCAGTTATTGTCAACAACTACATCGCCGAAGTCACCAGCTGGTTAGTCAGAGGACAATAAAGTAACGTTAAACCCACGAGCCGCCGAATTCAAGCCAGCAGCAGGTATGCCACCATTTCTTATGACAGACGTAATCAGTGCACTGCGTTTGCCAGCAGTGCAGCTGATGGAATATAACGGAAATCCATTGAAATACTGGCAGTTTATTCGGGCTTTCAAGAATACTGTAGAAGGCAACACTGCTGACAATGCTACTAAACTGTCAAGATTGTTGCATTATACCAAGGGCCAGGCCCGCAGAGTTATAGAATGTTGTTCGGTTATGGACTCTGCAGCTGGTTACACAAAGGCTAGGGAATTGCTACGCCAGCGCTTTGGAAATAATTATCTTATTGCTGAAGCCTGGGTACGCAAGATATCTGAAGGTGGCACTTTGAAATTTAATGATAGGATAGGCCTCCAAGAATTTGCTGATGACTTGACGAGTTGCATTGCGACTCAATCGACAATGAATCAGTTATCTGTATTGCATAACCAGTCCACCCTGCAAAGGATTGTTGAGCGTTTGCCATATTATTTTTAAGCCAGAGTTAAACGTGAGCTTACTAAGCTTTGAGAATCTGGGAAAATACCAGAAATGGAATTCTTAGCTAAGCTTATTCGTGAAGCAGCAAATGAAGCTAATGACCGAGTGTTTGGCAATCTGGCATGTCCACATAAACCTAGAATCAAAGCTGCAAATGTGTCTGTTTGTCAGCCAGGTATCGGTTTCGGTGGTGGTAAACGCTCCCATGCAGTGACAGCAGCTGTCGCTACTACAGATTAGCTTGGTGCTCAGTCGGCATCTGACACTCCAACAAGATGTGTGGTCTGTGGTGAGTCACACCGGCCGTTTGCATGTCAGCAGTTTAAATCATTCAGCGTCAATGAACGTGTTTCCACAGTGAAAAGACACAAGCTGTGTTTTAATTGTCTAAGGGCTGGTTACGTTGCCAAGGACTGCGGACTGAGAAGAACCTGTTCGGTCGACGGATGCGACAAGCGCCACAGAAAGTTCTTACATCCAGTACAAAGGAATACGTCGCAGCCTGCTTCGTCAACTTCTGTTCTGCCACGTGAAGATATTCAGCATACGTCATCCGCTTGTTCGTCAACTTCAGTTAGTTTTGGCATAGGGGCCGGCACGATTGCGCTTCCTGTCATTCCAGTCATTGTCACCAACCCGGCATCTCGTCATTGCATCTTAACCTATGCGCTACTGGACAGTGGATCAACTAGTTCATTTATCGTCAGAAATTTAGTGCGAGAGATTGGCCTTTCAGAGGAGCCACGAAGCCTAAAGTTGTCAACGATTGAAGGAACTACATGCATTGAGACCACAGCGGTAAGTATAAAAGTGGCAGATGTGGATCGGCAGGCGACAGTTAAGATGGCGAATGTGTGTACCAAGGAATCCTTGCCGGTTAATATCAGATGTTTGCCTACTATCGAAGATATTAGTCAGTGGCCTCATTTGAAGGATGTAAAACTGCCGCGTCTTCAGGGTTTAAGTGAAGTCGGGTTGTTGATTGGACAAGACACACCTTATGCGTTGACTCCATTGGAAGTAGTGCCTGGTGTAGTCGGTACGCATAGTCCATATGCTACTCGTACAATTCTTGGTTGGGCACTGAATGGACCATTGAATAGACTGAATGGTAGCCATACTGCCCAAGTCAATTTCACACAGTCATGCACTCCAGTTGAAATGCAGCTTGAAAAGCTGTGGAGTCTGGAGTCAGTTCCAGATGTTGCAGGTGACAAGCAGTCATCGACCAAAGATAGAAAAACGCTTGAGATGTGGGAACAAATTATTCACTTAAGTGATGGTCACTATGAGCTTCCGATACCATTTAGACAGCACCCTCCTGTCTTGGCAAACAATCGTGAGATGATTTTACGAAGACTTCAGTCTCTGCGTACCAAGCTACTACTAGTAGGGTGGCCAATGTCTTCCCGTTGAAACTAAATGTTAATTTTTGGCAACTGGCTGGACTGTCTTGAGGATGGATAATAGTTGCAGAAAAAACATGTCGCCATTTTTTAAACTTTTTTCTGACACTTTTGTCTTAAATTTAATTTACGGTCAAAATTGCGATAAACAGTTGCATTACGATACACAAAATATTATGTAAACGATGTTATACACAGCTTACACGTAATATTGGTTCTAAATTTTTATAAGCTAATGAAATATAAACATGTATATTATAACTATACACTTGATTTTGCTTTTTACTATCAAAAGTGCCAAAAGCAACTCGAAAGTGTTCTAATAACAATGTGTTTTGGCTTAAACGTTATTGTTACAACATCTACCGCAGTGGTGCCAGGTTCATAGAGCTGACAAACAAATGTCTCAATGGCACTTTCAGTGTCAGGTTTTAGCTCCTCAAAAGTTTCCAGGGCAACAAATGCAGATACAACTACTGCAGGACATCTGCTTAGTGCTTGCCAACAGGACAGCTTTCCTTTGCCAGCAAATCGGTTTGCTGTGTCGGCTCCAGAAAAAAGCATAAAATTCTGGTAAGGCTTCAGCATTTGCTGCGCCCAGTGCATGTGCTACTGGTCTTAGCGGGACTAGGCGCTTCTTGTTCCCTACACCGGTGATCAGTTGTGTATCTTTGCATAGCTGATGGTAGCGGTGGATTGCAAGGACAAATACGTCATTGTCAGGTGACTGAATGTAAAGCTCTGTTGCCTCTCTTCGAGCAGCATCCAGACTGTGCAGTATAATCCTTGTGTCAGCTTCTTCTTGTGAGCTATAGAGATGTTGAACATCTATGTTGTTTGAGAGGACATCCTGTCGTGCAGTCACTATGAAGACCGCGGATTTACCCTGAAAATGGTGGAAAACTTTTTTTGCAAGATAAACAGTGAGTTTATCTTTGGTTGTCGTACTGGACAAAAACTGCTTTGCTGACACCTTCCCAACTGGTGTGTTGTCTGCAACATGGTACGTAATAATTGGCTTGCCACCCTGACGTCTTTCGCGTGTGGTGTGGACTCTTTCAGTGAAGTGCGAGGATCACAGCGGTCAAACACGAGATAAACCTTATCATAGTTACTGCACTTGCTGTTCAGTATAGCTGTGAAGTGGTCAGCCCACTGGGCACATGTCTTGATTTATGACGGCTCACCCATTGCCTGGACAACTGCCATTCCATAATTGACAGTCACCTTTTTTGGCGGCAATAACGTTCCTTTATTTGTAATATCCTCTGGCTGCATATGATCACCTGTTTTGTTGGGTAACTCCTCAAGTATAGCCATCAGCGAACTTTTGTTTGTGCATGGTAGAAGTACCCCACTTACTGTAACTTACTGTAAACAAGGTTTGTAGAAAGGAGGTAAACTCGTGCTGGCCAATACAGGTTGATTTCAGGCCGTAAACGAGCAACAATCAACATTCGGGCAAACAAAGACCTGTCGTCCTTGAGTTCCACAGCCTGGTCATCTAGTTTGTGTTTCACAGACTTCCTCGCACTTTTTCACATCTTTAGTTAAACTTTCTTTATTCTGGCCCAGACACTGACCTCATTTGTGTTGATGCGCTCCTGAACAAATCTGGCATACTCCTGCTGTCCAATGTCATCACGACTGCACACATCTTTCTGTATCTGGGCTGGCATCGCAACCTTTGTGATGATGTTGCTCAAGTCTTCACTCTCATACTTCATAGGATCCATGGATGATCTGAGCAAATTCTTTAGTCGAGTAACGTTCTCTTCTTGCCTTGTCCAGACAGCCAGCAACAGGTCATGGTGTTTATTCTCTGGAGCTTTTAGAGAGCCAGCCATCACATGTGCTTCTTCAGCAAGCCTACTCAGCTCCAGAGGTGTCAGGAAAAATCGCTCCCGAGCACTGGCATTCTGTGTAATGAGGACGAGTCCTCCAGTGACTTTTATGGTGCGGTTGATAAAACGCTAACAGTGCAAGCTAAGTGTGGTTTAAGTGATATTATTTTATACAGCGCTGGTTTGGTGTCGACGCGTGTCTAATTGATACGGCAAGATATATTGATATAAGAGATAAAAATTGCCTTTTAAAGTTTTCAGGGTCACGGCCTTGACCTTTAGGGTCACGTGACGTCATTCGTCACGTGACTATTACAGTCGCATATAGGCGGGCCATTGACATCATGTTGCTATATTGCACTGTTACTAAGATATCAACAGATCATTAGATAGAGATTACTGTAATGTGGGATACTTACCAAAGATGTCCATCCAACTTCAACGCTAGGTCAAGGTCACTAAAGTTTAACAGAAAAAAATGGCGACATCATTTTTCCATTTCCTAGCAATGGTAAAAACACAGATATAATCATAATTAATAATTAACATGTAATTCTACGGGACCCCCTATTCGTTACATTATTGCATGAGCAATATTGTGCCAGCATTAATGACACGATTGACAACAAATATGCTGTACCAATGGCAAACGACACATCAGGTGATTACGCTGAGCTTCAGTGGTATCTACCGCATTATGCTGTACAGAATGTAAACAAACCGGGCAAGATCCGAGTGGTCTTTGATTGTTTAGCTAAGTATGGTGGCGTGTCACTTAATGAAAATGTCATGTCTGGTCCTGATTTGACGAATCGGTTGATCGGAGTTTTGCTTCGCTTTCGTGAAGAACCGGTAGCGATGATGGCTGACATTGAGTCCATGTTTCATCAAGTTAGAGTCTCAGCTGCTGATCGTGACTTTTTGAGATTTTTGTGGTATCCAAATAGTGATTTCCACCAGGACCCGGTAACGTATTGCATGGCTGTACATCCTTTTGGTGGAATATGGAGCCCAAGCTGCTGTAATTTTGCTCTTCGTCATACAGCTGAGCACAATCGACATGAATTTGATGAAGATACAGTCAACTCTGTGCTATTTAACTTCTATGTTGATGATTGCCTTAAGTGGGTGGCGACTGTCGAAAAGGCTGTATGCCTTTCACAGCAGCTAATGTCACTACTTGAGTGAGGAAGTTTCAAGCTGACGAAATGGGTCTGTAACAGCCCAGTTCTTATGACATCAATTCCCAAGCAACATTAGAAAAATTAGTCACATGTTTGTATCAAAGACGACAGCTCACTTGGCGAACGAGCACAAGGTGTCAAGTGGGATACCGAAGCAGATAAATTGACATTTTCTGTTACTAAGAACGACAAGCCATTCACTCGAAGAGGCGTCACGAGTTTGGTTTGCTCATTGTTTGATCCCCTAGGTCTTGTCAGTCTTTTCATATTGCCGGCAAAACGTATCATGCAGAAGTTGTGCAGAAAAAAGGTCAACTGGGATGATGAATTTTCAGAGGCTGAACTCGACTGCTGGAAAAACTGGACTAAAGACTTGTCGAAACTGAGTGAAGTCCAAGTGAACCGCTGTATTAAACCGGCACATCTGAGCACTATTGTAAATACACAGCTGCAACATTTCTCCGACGCCTCCCAATATGGTTATGGTGTGGCTACCTGAGGCTGATTATGTCACTGGACAGAAGAGCTGTCAATTACTGTTTGCAAAGTCACGTTTGGCACCTTTGAAGGCAGTCACAATTCCGCGACTAAAGCTGACTGCAGCGGCTCTGTCTGTTAAAATACACAAGTATGTCCAGTCTCAGCTGGAGCAACCAGTTAATGCCACTTTTTTTCTGGACCGATAGTATGATTGTTCTGCAATACATCCGGAATGCTGCAAAAAGATTTGTGTATGTCACTTGCGAGGAAAATCGAGTCGACGATTTCTTGTCGCGTTAAAATAAATTTGCTAACGGTCTTTTCCGTCAATGTATCGTATTTATTTGTAGACCGTCGTGGTCATCGTTGTGTATAGCGACTCTGTCGGCTCTGGCCACTAGCCTTTCTCTTAGTATGTGTGCGTATTCCTATTGTTGTAATGACAGGTACAACGCTGTTTTATTGTAAGACGTAAATAAATAGCCATAATAATATAGCTTACGTTACGTGATGGTAATAACCGTACAGGTGTGTACTTGTCACAAGGGCTAGCATTAGGTGATAACCAATCAGAGTCTGGGCATTCGAGTTTTGCGCCGATTTAAGTAGGGCATGAGTTGAATCTGAGCCTACTATTGGTTAGGCCAAACAGTAATTAGTTTGACGTTCTCAGGAGGCGCGTGAATGAGCTGTTTTGAAAAACAGTTGTTGTGCAGTTGTGGACCGTTTCAGGTCGATGTGTGGCCTTTGTCGTGGCATATGAAATGCCAAGGTTGTACAGCCTTTGATTTGGCTTTTGTGTTAATGTTAGGGTGCTTTGTATAGCCCCTAAACATAGCAATGAGTAGATTGAGAGGCCTGTGTGCAGTGGATCCCAAAAGTAGCGCTGGTAGCAGGGTACTTGTGTAGGCCCTATAGCGCCGAACAAAAAAAGAAGACATCTGGGTGTGGGACTCAGCGTCTAAAGACTATTTCAATAGTCAGTATTTAAGCCCCTCTTGCGTTGCTCATTGGTGTGTAAATTATTTGCATTTGCTTTCATGTGATACTTAATGATATTGAATATTTCATCACTGTAATTTAATTTATTGATATGCAAGCTAAGATATCGCTTGCTTGAAACAGTGAAACTTTATAGCCTGTCAATTGACTGTGATAGTTGACTTGCAGCTACGTCTGCTAGCATATTGAATTGTATAGTCTGATGTTTGACTGAACTATGATTTTGCAGCTGAGACTGCTTGGATAGTGAACTGATATTTGTATGTCTGTGTTTATTTTGCTATTGGCTTTGCACTTCAGTTTTATGTCGCACGCTTGTACATAATTGCTTATTAAAACATATTATCATTTTATTTACAAATTTTGTGTCTGTTCACTTGAGCATTAAACTTACGTTAACTATAAGCCTAGTTTAGCAATAGGTTTGAGTACATCTCCCATAAGACAGCCTCACATTTGGTGTCAAAAGTGGGATCGTCTTTAATAGGTTTGTTTTGTGGGAAACAGTGTAATTTAGCGTGTAATTTGGTGTATAGTAATTATTTTGTCGTTATGATTATTTTGTGATTTATGTTGTCGCATAATATATTAATTGTGTTTGTGTGCTTATTGAGCCGTAGAAATTTCGACGTAGTCGAGGCGAACAGTCGAGGAACTCACGTGTCGGAAACTCTCAGCGTAAGACCGGTGGTGCCGATTTCAGTCTCGTTGGTCAACGCCGTTTGGTATAATTTTGTATTTTGTACCCCTCTGACCAACTTGACTTTGATATTGTGTTATAATGGATCGGTTACCCCGGGAAACGCAGAAACAGCTTAAGAAAATGAGTTTCACCTGTTTAGCTGCAAAACTACGTAAGGCGGGGTTTAACCCAGACCGTCTGTGACGAACTGTCGTATAAATGATAATACTGACACATTCGATTTTATTGCAATCTGACTCGCAAATACACCCAAAATCATCAGAAGACTACTTTACAAAGAAGAAACCTTATTATAATAATCTGGTCACGTGACACCCAAAACAGCCAATCGCTGCAGCTGCCACTCCCATGTGACCAACGATGATCTAGAAATAAAGCTGTACTCCCAATAAAACAACTAAAGCTAAATTTAAAACTACAGAGAAAAATCTCAACAACTACTCCCCTCCCTCTGAAAAAAGGGGTAAAGCTATTTACGATTGACAGAAACAGCCATACTTCTAAAAAATAAAAGTCCTACAACCTATCAACATGAATAACTAATATTTCATTCGCACTGCAATAAGATCTAAAATAACAACATAAAATAACAAAAAAACATCATGACCAAGCATTCCAAAAAAAAAATATTTTCTAAAGGCCTACCCCAGCACACACTGCACACACACACATAGTAAAGATGTCTGTAAACTATTACAAAGGTACCCATAACGCCAGAGTTCCTAAAAAGTATCCGTTCGCGACCTATCCTAAACTAAATTTTGATTTTGGAATTTTAAAGACTGATTAGAATTGAACTGATTTTAAAATTTTTTAAGAAAAAGTTCGAAATGCAAATTTACGATTGTTAAACAAAATTTCAACGGTTAGTTCAGTTCACGCTGAGTGACTGTTAACTGTAACTGTAACTGCAACTCTGTCTGTCTT
>Ga0209367_1009023_pt1 | contig 13600 bp, 12 predicted proteins | sample WorMetLIZISLAND2_FD_187412 | JGI IMG/M metagenome (GOLD analysis project Ga0209367, IMG submission 187412) | Marine gutless worms symbiont microbial communities from Max Planck institute for Marine Microbiology, Germany - Olavius geniculatus... ... | reverse complement strand
GGTAGCAAGCCCTGCACAATTTCCCCAAATTTCAGCAGTGCAGTCTAGTCCAAAGTCTACAGTTACCTAGCTGGCTGTTCATGACTGACTTTCTGCACCAAGACCACTCTGCATACAGCAACGACCTTATCTCCAGTGACTATTATCTGTTTTGAAATCTGATAATGATGGTGTCCGCTATCCATGATGATAAATGACTCAAGCCTTTTTCGTTGACGCTGGAAATCGGTTCTATTTAATGCTCTGTAACGTCATAAATTACAATGACGTCATATCCGCAACCGATTCATTAGACTTCATAAAGGATGTACGTTTGACTGATGTATAGATTGTGGAAAATATTGTCGTCTAATATGTCGAGGCTGGAAACTTTTGGGATGGCCCTCGTAAGTTGATGACACACTGGCCAGTTTCTGGTACCAATCAACTGGTACCAGAAACTGGCCAGTCTGTCATACTTTTCTGGCAACAGAAAAATCTGCTGCCAGAAACCGGCGCCGGATAGAGCATGTTCAATTCGTGCCGGAAACCAACTGAAAAGCTAAACTGTCATTGTCTAGCAGATGATAGTAGATTTCTTTGGCAGTCAATAGGCTGAGAATGATAGTCAACTGGTAGACATTCTGATGCTGACACGAAAGATCATAAGTTCAATTCCCGCTGGTGGAAAAGTATGTCATGGTTTCTGGCACCAGACGACTGACGCCTGTTTGCGGCGCCATAAACTGATGAATAAAACAGGTGCCAAAAACCGGCGAGTGTGTCACCAACTTTAGATCGATGATCTTTTGCATAATCAAGCCCGAAAATAGAGAACAACCCAAAAACATAAGACCAGTCATCGCTTTGCTTAACCAGAGATAATTAGTTGTAACTTTTGCAAAAACTGCTAAGTTGCAGCAACGTCAGATACGCAGTTGGCACAATACAGTGTGCGCAAAAACAACACAAGTTAACCGGTAACAGAAAAACTGAAACTAGATAATGGTTTGAAATACAGTCGGCCATACAGACATTATTCCTTGCGAAATCGCAGTCATGCCGAAAGAATTTCTACAAACTGCAACAACTAATTGCCATCAGCATCAATTATATAAGCCATATGTTGTCAACGGTTGAGCACTGTCTAAAAACCAATAGTTTCCTGGCAGTAAAGTTGCTTTACTGACATACTTAACTGACACAATGCTAACATGCCAAAAAGTTGGTAAGTAATAAACAGTGAACTGGAAAAAGAACGAGAAATAAAATTCATAGCATATGCAGAATTTTCCACAGCTGCATTTTCCACCTTACAAGCATTATGTGTCTCCTTTCTATCTGTAGTTTAGAATGACCAACCTTGAACAACCTGGCACATACAAAACAGCCATATTCCTATGTGAGTTTGCCTAAAAATAACAAATGCCAATACCATATTTAATTTCAGTTTAATGGCAAAATCTTGCAGTAGATAATCAGCTGACAGGGTTAAACTGGCGTCATACAAATCAGTTGTATTGCGGCATGTCCACGATCGGTCGATCAGTTGGCAGTAGTCAATCATTGGTTGTGAAAGAAAGCAGTCTCCCATTGGGTCACGCGTCTGGCTCAACAGTCGACGACGACCAATCAGCTACGTCGGTTTTGTTGTCGTCTTGCAGCTCCCTGTTGCTAGGCACAATATCAGCCGCGCCAACACTATCAGTAGCCGTGTTGACACATTCTGGCTCAGCGGCTGACAACGATGAATCAGCTACGTCGGTTTTGTTGTCGTCTTGCAGCTTCGTGTTGCTAGGCACAATGTCAGCAGTGCCAACACTGTCAGTAGCCATGCCAACACTGTCGTCTGTGTCAGGTGGGACAGTCGACATCGTCGCTGAAGAAGTGTCATCAACATCATTGCCACAACCTGTCGCCGCCAACGTCTCAACTAACTTCACTGGCTCGTCTGAGATCATGGATGACTTAGCTGGTGGGTCTGACCGCTCTGCAAACAAATTACCAAGCCATACATATTAACAACCATAAGGGCAATTGCACCCCCCAAAACTTTAGCCTCTCTCCTCTCTGTTGGAATTTTTTCCAAAGATAAAAAATTTGGGACCGGAAATCCCCATTTTGATGAACAAGACAAACTGTACAAGACAAACCTTTAGCACATCCATCAAAAACATGCAGCTGTCTGCTCCTACTTCCTTAAGCCGCAATTTCGTCTTGTGGGCCACATACCATGCAACTATCCAGGTAGATTTTTACTCCTCGCGTGCTACATTCCTAACGTAGTGAAGAGGAGTATATGAGATCAGTGTAATACTGAGAACTGACCAACGACCGACCACTGTTCCTGGAAGAGCCTTCCTGGAAGAACTTCAAATGGTCATATCTCCATAACGATGCTAGATAGACGCAGGGTCACTATAGACCACCCATAAAAAGTCGACCACCGGCTGTTGATCAGTCGTGTGACCAATGACGTCACATGACCCCAAAAGATCAAGATCGTAACCCCATTATCCTTGAGGCACTATATCTCCGCAACAGTGCCAGATAGACGTATGCATTGAGGTATAACAAGACAAATGGCAACTAGCATCATCAACCACTATTGGAAATTTTTTTCTCCCTGTTCCTAAAATCGGGCAATATTTTATGAACTGCGGTAAGACAATTTCCAATAATGATATCAATATAAACGGGTCTCAATTAGAGGCCGGGTCTCTAATACAAGCTGAAAGGAACGAAAAAGCTTTTAAAAGAATACAAAAGAAAATGATGAGTGCGAGGAGTACATTAGACTGGTCACAATCTAATAATATTTCTTGTTAATGTATGCTTACCACAATCTTTGATCTTCTAAACTGAAAACTGAAAAATGACACAGTCATTACTGCTGCCTTGGAGAACATGCAAGCCAATTTCAGTTTTTCTATGTCGTTTTGTTGCTGCATTAGCCTATAAGGAACAACTAAATAGATGAACAAAACGCGTAATTCAGCCTATTAGAATGATCACATAATAACCCAGCTAATATTATTCACAGTTTAACATTGAACTTAGTGCTGTGTTATTAAACAAATTAAAACATTTCTAAAATGAAAAAGGTAACTGAAATTAACTACAAATTAAATATAGTACAGATGGTAAGAATTTGCAGGTGTGGAAAAGTTCTAGCAAGAGAGTGATGCAGCACGAAACACCGGCATATCGACTTACTAACAACACTTTACTACAAATTTAGTCTCATATAAGAAATGATTTCAAATTCAGTCACAATGTGCCACACTGTACCACATTCTCAGCACGTGAACAAAAATACATGCAACTGCACCTGGTTGTTTATCATCGTGCGATGGTGAATTTAGCCGATCAATTGCAGCAGCAACTTGGTTCTCACTAACAGCAGCAGCAGCAGCAGGTGATGCATCTTCAGAGCGGGTAGCTTCGGCAGCGGTTACCATGGAGATAGACATCTCATCCAACCGAGCAGACACTTCGCTATCCACGGCCACTGTCTCATCTTTGCCAGTAGCATCCACAGGAGTAGGATCGTTACCGACACTGGACTGGAATTGCGACACGGTGCCCGGAGGTGCAGTGGACTGTGCCGTTGGAACCCGGAACGTCTGTCCTGGAACGAACTCCGGAACGGATGCATCCAGCGTGGAAAACGATGTCGGCTCAACCCCTGCCAGCGACCACTTGCCCGGGTCATTGCGTGTCCTCATGTGCTTCCGATCTTCTGAGACCTCCACCATCTTGCTCCCGGCCAATGACTGCAACAGTAAGTAAATGCCAACTGTAAACGACGGTGCACCAGTGTATGGAACGACAAATATTTCGAAGTTTCTCATATCACTGTATTTCAGAAAGCTCTATACTATGCTAAACTTTGGCTAGTGTTACACATTGTTTATTTTAAAACACAAAATAACTACTCGAAAATAAACTATAGAGCATTTTTATTTTTCAGGACTGTCCAGATCCTGGAAAATTGAAGGAAAAATTCCAGGACTTTCCAGGGGGACATAAAAATCCTGCTGATAAAAAACTGATACATGTAAAATGTCAACTCACATCAACAATGAGTTGCGTGTTGACTGCTCCGGTGTGAATACGAACTCGCCGGAAGCTTGCCAGCAACTCAGCTGGTATCCAGCCGTCGGCGTCCATCTTACGACGTAGGAAGAAATCATGAGTGAGGTTCTCCGTGCTGAAGTAGTACTCTCTGATCACAGCATACAAACAGACATAGGCAAAGCTGAGACATCGGGGCAGATATCCGAACAAACCTCGTAGGTTTTTTTTTAGGTAAACCCACCTAAAAACCCACTAACAATCCACCCAAAAACCAACCCCAAACTTATTCCAATTTCAGTTTCTGGTTCCACTAATAATGAACTAGTTTATTATGACTGGGTTTTTGAAACATTTAAACCTACAAATTAGCAAATACTGGCATATTCTACGCTGTAGGAGCAAAAAACTAACTAGAAAACTTCTGTAAATCCTAATCTCATTTATTTGATGTGGAGTGTACCTAACTAACAACCAGTGATCACTCTGTTATCTGACAAAAATTTGAGCTAATGCTCACGAGACGTGTGAAAGCCTATAGCAGTTCCGGTTCAGTAGTTTAGCTGAAAATTGGGGTGCTCACGCTAAGTTAATATACAAATACCAAATTCTTTATCTGGATCGTATAACGATAGTTCCGTGGTGCCACCTTGTGAATGATACAGACTTGTGTCGAAGCCCGAAATCGCCAAAAAAATCCATAAAACCCCCCATTTCGGCGTTCAAGGTCATTAAATTTGGCGACAATCAAGAGCCAGTGTACGACTTCCTATTAGTGATTAATAGTAACCTAGGCCCTATCTTGCACCGTTACTGAGATACAGCGACTTATTGGCCCAAAATCACAAATTTTGCCCACCCCTTTCATTTAGCACCCTCGTTCGGGATGACTCCCTTCGAATTTATGAAAAAGCTTTACGGTTCCTGAAACTAGAGTCTTCCAGGCAGCCGATGGTGAAAATTTGTGATTCTAGCTTGCACCGCTTCTGACTGATCCACCCGTGTGACAGACAGAATTGCGATGGCTAAGATGCGCTGAAATCAGTAGCTGCTTTCGCGTGTAAAAACCCCTAGATATCTCAAAACCCATCAAATTGGGCTTTAAAAAAACAGTTCAACCTAACTGATTTCTTCTAGCAACAACACAGCAAGTGTCACGATTAACATGACTGTCTCTGAATAAGTTCAAACAAAAACAACTAAAACTTATAAAGTCAGTTCATCAAATTACAAACACATCATCAGTCACAGATCAGTAGACCGCGCCATCTTTCTCAACCATGTCACAGATTGCAACCATGCCAAGGTGATCGACAAAACAGCAAAAATGGAACAGTACATGTACATGTACATCAAAGCAGAAACAATACACATCAGAAAAAACCGAGATGAAGGGTCCTAGTCGTCTTGCCAATTGTCTCATATCCCTGACAACTTGCTGTCTGCAGAAACATATGGCAAACATCTGTTCCGACAAAAAAAGCATGGGTTGCCAAAACGGTGACAAACTAGTCAATAAAAGTTGCAACCTGATAACTTAATGTAATTTATAGGCAACATGACTGATTGGTACCATAGACCTCTTAACAAATCTATGATTGGTACTGACATTTGCTGAGCGATAAGCTTCTTGGCTCCATCGTCAGCCAGAACCTGCGTGTAGTAATCACTCTGAGATACGATCGGGGTGTAAAACGTCGGTGCCTCAATGTGGTAGAAGCACTGCTGTGTTGGGTCAAACGGGCCTGCAACATGCACCGCGTACAGAACACAGAATGTGGCTATCCATTGACTTTGCAGGACCTTTTTTTGCACATTTCCAAGATTTTCAAGCTTCCACGTTTTTCCAAGACTGCTTGTTCAAATGGGTATCGAACAAGTCAGATTTTTAGCCAACCATACTAACAGTCATGCTTATGGTTAGTGACTGCAATATTGAGATTGAATTCTCAATCCCGGGATTTGGGATTGAGAAATTTGTAATCCCGGGATCCCGTTTCGGGATTAGGCTGTTAGACTGGTCATCATTTTGGTATCCCAGATTGACTTATTTCATGCATAGTATGTTGTGTAGGCCTTATGGAAGATATGACCAAACTGTACTGAGTGACGATGACTGTCAAAATACAAGCAGTACTCTGGCGCTCATAAAATATTTTATTCATCAGACAGCAAATATTTTTATTTCTATCATTTGACATGTGAAAAAAGTGCAATTTTAACAAATTTTTGTAATCCAGAAATCCTGAGATTGGGATGCACCAATCCTGGGATTCGGGATTGGCGAAAACAGCTGGGATCCCGAATCCCAGGACTGCAATCCTTACTTGTGGTCTTCTGTTAAACAGTATATCATAGGGGATCAGCGATGGTACCGTTGGACAGTGCTGCGAGCCAACTGTCCAGATTTCATCAGAAAGGACCAGTGGCCTCCAAATTCACCTGATATAAACCCAATGGACTATCGCGTGTGAAAAGCAAAGTTGGAGGCTTACTGCAAGCTTAAAACAAAGCCGAAAACAATCACCAAAGTCAAGGAAGCGCTTCAGGTTATTTGGGGCAACATGCCTCAGGGACCGATCGACAAAGCTGTGAAAGACTTATCAAATTAAGCGATTGAAGGCTTGTGTTGGAGCTTGGACCTGGCAGTGGACACTTCGAACATTCACAGTGACAATGAAATTCTGGCATCTGATCATTAGTTAACTGTGTTGTTTCAAGTAATGTTGTAGCTTGAGCATTTCTGAATGCTGAAAAATTGATAGGCGGTCATGTTAAAAAGTCTATAACTTCATCGTTTTTTAACAAAACCACATATTACTTGGCAGTTTGATGTAGAAGGTTTTAGTAAATAAAGCTGTGAAATTTCAAGTTAAAATTCCAAACAGTAGCTGAGAAAACAACTAAAAACTTTAGGGGTCTACTTTTTTGCTATACCCTGTACATCGTAGGGGGTCGGCGATAATATCGTTGGACAGTGCTATTTGTAAACCAAAGTGATAGTCCTCTAATTTCTTTTCTGCATCCATGTACATGTTTCTCACTTCTTTCATGTGTTCTGTTACTAAAATATTTTCCCAGTACTCTTGTACAAACGTTTCAAATTATTGCGATATTTCCACTGTAAAATGCCCTCACAGAGACTGATCACATCACCAAATGCTTTCACGAAATGGAAAACAAACTTGACAATAACTTGCCACCAACAGCCACAAGAAAAGCCCATACCACTATACCACAAAAAGAGAATCAAACTGCTGCATACCAAACTGGACATATTGCACGGCGGCCGGTGCACTGAACGCCATTGGTTGGAAGCCGCGACTGGCGCCGCCACGACCTCTGAATGCGCCACGGCTGCCACCACGGGGGTTAGCTGAGCGTCGGGTGTTCTGGTAACTCACAGGAGCAGTCACAGTCGGTGACTCGGTGGTTACTGCATTACTGCGACTAGGCACGGCAGCTGCACTGCTGTTACTGGTAGTACTGGCGCCACTGCGACCTACAATATACAAGGCTCATTAACCGAACTACCGGGCTCAATGGCGAAAATATTTTACTTTTCGGACTAGTGGTACTCATAGCTTTTTGGCATTGATGCACTCTATAAATCCACGTTTTGCTTACTTACTTACTAACATTTAGCAAGCTGAGCTTATGATTGCAAGGTCAACCTGTAACGTGTTTCACTGATTAGGCTGTAGGTAGAGTGGTAGACTGATAATCAAAAGGTCACAAGATCAACTCCTGGCTGGTTCACTGATAGTTAACAACATAGTAACTAAGAGCAGTGTTGCTCTGCAGCTGAGAATGTAAACCTTGTCCATGGCAGAAAGTGTCAGCAGCCAGATGAAGTTAACAATTGTCCGAAATCATAACAAAATTAATCAGTTCTTGTATCGCCATTTTAACCACCACTTAACAGGTAATCTCAATGTCAGCTTTGGCCCCAACGGCCAACGTGATATGAACATGAAGCCAAAAATTGCAACTTTTCCATAGCCCTTGTCCTTTGATGCCCTTGTATGGAGTAAACCTAAAGAACTGATCACAAAACCCAGACTGCTGGTGACACTGTGATACTAGCTAGTCACTTCAATGCAATATCAATGTGTGACGATCTGACAGACAGACAAACAGATACATACACTAACACAATGTATAAACTGGTATAAAGCTTTAACCAGAATTTCTCTCCTTGAAATCTATCAAGAAGCGCCATACAAATCCTGGGTGACACATAAAAAAAGCAACCGAGACCTTTATCAGAGTGAGGAATCTCGGCAGGCGTCGTCTTATTGCTCTCAACTGATTCACGATGATCCTCCGATGACTGAGCAGTGGAATCGCCTGGTTCACGCCGGTTTCTCCGGGCATTTCCTGTCGTCGTCCGCTCACTGCTGTCGCGGCCGCCGCCTCTGCCTTCCCTCCTGCGCCCGCCGTCTCTGGGACCACTCCGAGGTCCGTCGCTGCGAGGTGCGTCGCTACGCGGTCCATCGTGAGTCTCCCGCGAACTCTCCGGTGTTGCTCTACTCCGCTCGTGTTCCTGGCTGCTGGCACGCGGCCGACCTGCCATCGGTCGTCTCCGTGTTTTAGGAAGCTCAATTTCGTAAGGAAGCCACTTCGGCTTATTGCCTAAAACAGAGCAAATGTGCAAACAGTAAATGTACATGATCAAAAGCTTTACAATAAACAAGTCATCTCAAGTGTCACGAAATGCATGTCAAAATAATGCTGTTACGTCACTTTCAACAGCTAAAAAAGAATAACTTTATCGTATTGCCAGTAGAAACAAATACATTGCTAATCAAATGCAGTTACCAAAATCTTAACAATCTAAAAAAATCCCTACTCCACACATTTCCTAAGACAGTTACCAGTAATAGCAATTTTACATGTCAATGTGCCCAGCAAACACCCAGCCTGCAGGTAAGGTAAGGAGGCCAGCAAACGAGCTGTTTCGGAAACTGACCTTTGCCTTTCTTCTTGGCAGAAGACTGAGTGGTGGTTTTACTGTCAGCGGCTCTTTCCTTTGAAGCAGCCTCTGTGGCGGGTGGATGATCCTCATTGCCCGAGTCAGACAATCCTTTGACGTGGTTCTGTATGACCGCCGTTGTTGTCGTTGCCGATGTTGTTGTTGGTTTCTCATCCGATGCAGTTTCATCGCTCGCAGTTGATGACGACGCAGCGGGGGGCAGTGACTCAGATCCAGTTGACTGCATGCAACAACACACGACAATGTCATCAGCAGACTCATCAGTGACCGTCTGGTGCACAACGTTTTGACCAAAGGCAACATCCAGGCCACGAGAGACTGATATCTGCCCCCCATCATGTCCAAGAAAATACACTATACAAGTAGGTATAAGCCTTGCAAATTATTTGTTCTGTGTCTATCTTCCCCTACGGCCTGGTCTCAATTCCAGGATAAGGTAACCACTGCGCTCACTGCTCAGTGAATTCTATAATAAGCTTACAATACAAAAAAATGTCTGCTGTTTTTCACTGACAGTTTTAACAGCAGTTTACATCGATCTGGCCAGTGGCAAATTTAAGACAGCGTTATATGGCCCGCAGCACAAAAAATCGTGCAATGCTGGACCGAAGTGATTGTGATTGACAGCTCTGTAACCTCCAATGAAAACAGTGCTGCCACCTGGCCAATATGACAAACCTAGTAATTGTTTCTTGGGCCGCACCCCACATACCATCCAAACTAATCTTGTTCTGTATTACGATCTCCACTGCAGTCTTACTAAATACTAATACCATGACTAGCTCGTCTTTGGGCTCCTCCACCACTCTCCACTGTAAAATTTCATGAAAACCATTCATAATTTGCAATGTGTCAGTGGTTTGTGCTCTATTTGCTAATGAAGAATCAGTGATAATGACTCAGAATCCACAAGAATGGATCAACACCGGACTAATCTTTAAAAAATTGCACCTAAATTTATTGATAACTTTTAAAGCAATGTAAGTAAGTAAGATTATTTAGAAGATGCAATTTAGCAATAGCCACAATGTGCTGCGCTCTCAACGCCCAAACAAAAATGTCTGACACAAACAGATCTATGGAACGCTAACACAACAACAATAATTACTCGTACTTTATCAGCGGCTTTATTAAGCGACGGCCAGTTTGCAGAATCATTCAAACCAGCATTCTGTAACAGCAGACAAACCACAGGTACAAAATACTTACATTTTTGTGTGCAAAACATACACTGCACACAGCATGTATTCACCGAATATCACACATATTAGAGATATTTAAAGCTGGCAGCATTTGAACAGATTTATTTTTCAAAAGACAACAACAACAACAACAACGAAGAAACATAAAAATATAAAACATCCAGATTAACTGTTAAGACATTTCAAATAAGTTATGATGGGACATTCTAGTGTTAGAACTTTGTCAGAAGAGCTTTTATAATCATATGTCATGTAGCCAGACTTGCTAACAATGACAACAGCATGTAGAGTTTCACATTTTTATGTCAATAACAAAATCATCATCTTGGACACACCTGAGAGCTAGGCTCATCAGCAGGTGACAGCTGTTGTGACGAGGAAGATGAAACAGTCTCCCACCTGCGCTGTGACTCTTCAGCACTGCCCTTTGCACCTGGCACAGTGCAACACGTGCAGCAACAATGCAGCATACATAACACACCACTTCTAATTCCAGTTTAGACTCTGCTAAGGCAAGTTAAGTTCTTTGGTTTCAAGGGTCTTTGGTGCAGCTGAGAAACTGACGATTAGTTGAATGTACCCGCATGCACCGTCTGTGTTGTACCTGTTGTCAACTGTATTTATAGGCACCACCACAACACTGCCACTATAGTGTACCTATGCACAGTTTCTAGAATCAATCTATTGTGGCTTCTGAGACATCGCTTGATGAAAGATTCGCTTAAGCCAACCTGCCAGTTTAAAGTCCTCTTTCAACATTAACAAAAGTTCGCATTACGTGTTTAACCTAACGTAACCCCAAGATTTTTGTTCTACTGCAAGTACCACAAGACATGTCAGATCACCTCTTACATATGAGCAGCACTTCGATGATGAATGTGACAAAGAAAGAATGTAATGCAACTTTTGACTAATCAATAGCTCACTGAATAACAGTATATTTTTCTGTTAATTTATGCACAGATATGTTGATATATACAAATAAGCAAAATGAGGACCACTCACCGGTTGACACTTCCGCAGAAAGTTGCTTTGAGGCGAACGATGCCTGACCAACTGAAGTATCACTAGCAGACTGTACAGGTAACTTCCAGCATCCACCGGGCACCGCATCTGAAGCTGAAGATAAACTGGACTTCGCCTGAACTTTGGCCTTCGAGGATGTCTCACTACCAGGCATCGGCTTCGCTTCAGCTATCTGTTTAGATGACGGTGGATTTTCTGTATTCTCAACAGATGACTGGCTGCTACTGCTACCAGCAGCAGATAAAGATGTGCATCCTGCCAGTGTCGAAGAACCCTCTAACCTCAACTTTGATGACTGGGAATCATTATCTGCAGAATGAACTGATGGCGTTTGGGCAGGGGACTTTTTCTGAGCTGCAGCAACAGTGGGCTTCTGGGAGTCAGATGGTGATTGAGCAGTGTCTTGCTTATCACGGATGGATGCGGACTCTGCAGTCGACTTATTACAAGCAGCAGCAGCAGCCTGCATACGTTTTGTCCATGCATTTGTTGCTGGTGGTGGGGCAGGTATGAATACTTCATTCTCAGTCGACTTTGATGTCGCTGTACTCCCACTTTTCACCAACGATGCCACATCTTTGCCCAGCTTTGCCGGCACATCTCCGTTACCTTCCACCGTGCTGTGCTTCGGTGACACTTTTGAACCACCGGTGCCACTGCTGCAATCCATGTTCAGTGCATGACTGTCAACTTCCGGAGACTGCAACGAACTGTCAGTCTCATTACAACTCTCACCCTTAACCACGTTTGAATACTCCGTGGGATTATCGGCCATAGCTACAACTCCCACAACCACAGTGTATTCTCTGCTATCTACTATATACTGGCACGTGACAATGTAACACAGCAAACTCCTACGTCGCCTACAAGACGAGTAAGTTTAGTGCTGTCATAAACGCAACTGGTTAATCGACGCGTTTCGGTCGTATTAGATACAAGAAGAAGATGGTCAATTCAATGTCACACATATGAAGTAACAGTCGAACTGTTTCCCAGATTCTTATGATGCAGGATCATAAATTACTCAAGAGATCTGAAACGAACAGTAACCATCTTTGTCATCAACGACATATCAACAAACATGACCAGCGACCATCCTACTGCAAAAGTGACATTTCTCTGTCAAAGAATAACTATATCACTGCATTTATGCAAAAAAAATTCAGGACAGGCCTTATATCACTCCGAAATACACTACACCCTTTTATACCAAAAAACGCAGCAGCATTTAGCTAGAGCAGTTATACACAAAATAGCCAAAGGTTAACACTATAAACGCACGCATACATGCAAAATTCACAGTCATATAGGAAACGTTTAAACCTAAAATGGCTCGTAATGTGTACATCAGATGCAGATAAAAAGCGAAAGCAATATATGGCCTTTAAATTGCTATACGAGGACACGCCTACTACGGGACTACAGGCCACGCCGTTCGCTGGCATATGAAGTAACAGTTCGACTGTTACTTCATATGTGTGACATTGAATTGAATTCCGCATCTGCTCCTCCAGCCAGCGAACTAACATACGTTCGGTCGCACATGCACTTAAACAACGCTGAAAAACGCTGCATATCCTTACACAGCTTACAACTGAGCGGTAGATTAATAATGGCATAGTGCCAACCTCCATCGTATGAGCTAAAATTATGCAGCCGCAAAAAGATTTTTTATTCTAACAACCAAACATTTTAACGCACATGTCGCCATTGGACACGGAACAAACGCGCATGCACCAAGTTTTTCTACATCCGGTTTTTGATTATTTTTCCCAGTGCAGTTGTACAGGCGATTGAGGCGAAAATCTATGGTCAAAGTCAAGCTCAAGTGTAAGTTGCGGATGTTAAGTTTTAACCCTATGGTTTACATTGGTTTGTTTACATTTTGTTGTAGTAATGTTTTGGTGATTACAGATAAAATTTTTTAGTTAATTGGATACTTTTATTTAGCCTAGTAATAAGCGGTGTATACCTGTTCTTTTGCTGGATCAGAGGTATGTTTGGTTGACCGTTAGGTCGATCTTTGGCCACGATGTTTCGTCTGTCTGTTGTTTGTCGTTTGTAACGCATATATTGTGGCTAAACCGTACGTCGTAGAGAGTCGACGATGGTATCTTTGGATAGGGCGATGACGAGTTCCTATAGGCTGTCAATAATAAACACGTCTCTATCTGCAACGGTTTGGCTGTCATTTTGAATGCAATACAATACAATACAATACAATACAATACAATGAAAAATTTGCACTCAAAAACTGACAAACACACTGTCAGTTTAATCTAGCACATAAACTAAAAAGAACTGAATAGTTTAAAAAAAA
>Ga0209367_1009019_pt1 | contig 13605 bp, 10 predicted proteins | sample WorMetLIZISLAND2_FD_187412 | JGI IMG/M metagenome (GOLD analysis project Ga0209367, IMG submission 187412) | Marine gutless worms symbiont microbial communities from Max Planck institute for Marine Microbiology, Germany - Olavius geniculatus... ... | reverse complement strand
GTGAAGGCCGGTCTCAAATTGTGCTTGTGGTCTCAAGTTCTGTGGTGTTAAATTTGTCTCCAAAATTTGGTCTCGGCTTTGGTCTCAAATGTTTAATCTCAAACGTAAAACTGACCTTGTGTGGCGAATTATTGGTTGCAAATTGACTATTTTATTGACTCCTCCTTTAACGCAATTGTTCAAAGTATACTTTTTAGCATTTGTTGATATGCTTCAAAGCTCTCGACAGTAAAGTCTTTTACAAAGCCGAAATGAAGATTTTATGATCTTAGCTTGCGTCTTCTTGACTCGATGCCAGAAAGGCCCTAAGTGACTGATAGATGGACAGGCAGAGACAGACAGACATCTAATCTTAGCTAAAACAGAGCTCAGTTTATCAAGTTATGCTAACATCTGGTAAAAATTGTAGCAAACTGATAGAAAAATTAAATAATCGGATTTTGCCCACAACGACTCATTCTCAATTTACGGGCTGCAGATCCATACGCAGAACTTTGTCGAATCCGTTTATGTCTGTTTGAGTAACGTAAAAAACAAAGAGAAAGACAAACCGAATCAGTTTATTTCCATTACCTATTCTTTGGGCGGAGATTATCGGTGCAATTAAAAACGACTTGGGCCTAAGAAACGTTAGTAAGCTGTGAATTTATTGAAATAATTTACTAATAAACGTTATCTGTTTTACCTTCTAAATAATTGAAGAATTCTAAGCATCTTTCATAGTCAGTCAACGTCCAAATGAGTCTCTCGACACGGAAGTAGGCACCAGCGGCTAAGAGGAAAGTGAAGAGTGACTCGACAATGTATATGAGTTCTTCACTTGACCACTGATGACGTAGATTCACGACTGCTGACAACGACATGCAGATGAAGATGAGAGCAATGCTGTTGGTTCGCTCCAGCACAACCAGTCTCGTCTCTGAGCCCAGCCGACCTAAGATCTCGTTGATCCCCTCAGCTCCCCTTTGTATCTGATCTCGATCACCGGCAGAAAGTAAAACACGCGACTGTGACACAATTTGAATTTCATATTCAATGAGGCCTTTTGGTTCAACCGACCACGGATACAACCATTGCAACAAATACAAGATAGCACAAAATAAGGTGAAGCAATTTATTCTTTGTTTTATACCAATAGTATCACAAACAAACGAAAAACTAATGTAACAGTACACGTAATGACGTAGGCCAATAAACCCTGTTTCAACGAAAGATCTGAACTAAACAAAAATGGACTGAACTTCTAGGCCTAGTTCAGTTAGGCTTAGTTCGCAAGGTGTCTGTAAGCGAATTCAGTTCAGCTCCGTTCCGTTTCCTTTGTTCAGTTTAAGTCTGTCGTTTTGTAAACTTCTAAGTCAAAGAGTGTTCTACATGAGTGTCTGCCCTTTAAAGGGTGTTTACACGATCCAGCAAACTTCCAGCAAATGAATTCAAAATACACGTGAATTGCTGGACGTTTGCTGGAAGTTTGCTGGACGATTGCTGGATCGTGTAAACACAACATTACTGCAATGACTAAGGCCATTCGTTTCATAAACTGTCCGATTGCTCGATTATGGTTGGGGGTTTTGGATTCGCAAGTGAAGGCCGGTCTCAAATTGTGCTTGTGGTCTCAAGTTCTGTGGTGTTAAATTTGTCTCCAAAATTTGGTCTCGGCTTTGGTCTCAAATGTTTAATCTCAAACGTAAAACTGACCTTTGAAGTGCACCAAAACTAATTTAAAATATCTCATCTCTATCGGTGCACACTTCGCCTTGTGAGTAGATCGAGCAGCTTGTTGTTGCGGTCACGTGGCTGTAAAATGTTCATCAGGTGCTCCCTCTGCGGCCACGTGATACAGCCGACACTAGCGAGCTCACCGACAAATCCAATCTCGGCCAGAATGAGATCCACCAGCTGAAAACGATTGGTATTGAGGGCGAGAACATGAGCCCGGTCTAGAGGACGATCGTCACCGCACTCAGCTGGTATATCTGCAGTTCACGTTGCACAACCACCTAAATTGCTCTTAACTAAACTGCAACACAATCGTACGGACTGTTTTTGTTTGTTGCCGTGGTATTACCTGCAAACCACCGATTTTTTTGATTACTGCAAGCCAACAGCCAGCGAAAAAACCTACTGTTACGGTGCGTTGGTCTAACTGTAATTGTTGTCACACAATAAAACAATATACCAATACCAGCCACGCAACTTTCAGCTCAAAACGTCACTAATGAAATCATGAAGCAAGCAGTGATAGTTATGTGTGATTAGTGACTATCGACAATCAACCAACACACGAAACAACGGTTCACTGTTGCTTTACGCATTTTTTCTACAATTTCGACCTGTCTACTTTCTGACGTAGGACGCCACAACAGTCACTTTCCACATTCAGACATCAGGAACAAGTACTCCCAACCAGCCTAACATACCTTCTAGCATCCACTTCCAAACTGATCTGACTGTGACTATGTACTATGCAAGTTATGAAAAACTACAAATTAAATCACTCACTTACTTATTTGGCAGATGCTTTTTGTGCTACGTTTGATAAATTACTTACAACACCGGAGTCGGGAGTTACAAAAGCATAATATATAGAGAAAAAAGTTGCATTTCAACAGAGAGCAGTGTAAATTTCTGACAGAGATTATGGTTGTTCAACATTTCATTTCTGACCTTAAATTTCGCCAAAACGATAGATGCTTTAGCCCCAAATTTTGTGTTTTTGAAAGAAAATTCTCGGACAAAAGACAATCTTCAGACAAACAATAGTTAGGTAGGAAACAACGACGCTGCTGATTCACAACATGTGTTTCAGACCTCCATTCTGGTTTATAAAGTTGACGACATGTTGCTGGTCGATTTGTTGCAGGGCTTCCAGAAACACTTGACACTGGTCATCCGTTGTTAGCAGGTCCAGTAAGGCCTCGCTTCGTTCGTGCACCGTTTCCTTGACCCGTACTTTGTCAAACTGCATTTGGTTCAAAAACTTTATGAGAAGATATTCGAGCAGTCCGAAGTCAGGATCAACATAGTCCATGAGACGACTTCTGAGTGTCCTTATGACAGACCACACACTGGTCCTGCCACCTGCATGCGTGTACACACGGCAATATATTAATACGACTGTGCAATCCTGTGCTGGTGGCGGCGTGGTCTAGTGGCTAACATATTCTGGGGCCTGAAAATCAACGGAGTTGCGCTACGCCGAGACCGGTTATTTACTGGATGAGTGACTGTCTTTGGACAGGTAAACTATATTTGTAGGCTTATGTATACCAGCCACCCAAGTCAACTCAGCCTGGCCATCCTTCCCTGGTTAATGAGTACCAGCGACAGCTGGGGCGTAAGCATGCACACCGTGCGATGCATTGGTTTGGCTAGGTCCCCCTGTCCACAATCCCGCAGTGTAAGCTAGTGCCTGGCTGAGTGCTAATGAAACAGAAATCAGCACCGCCGTAAAACCCCAGGGCTCCAGAAGAACTGTTGTCATTGCCTTCTAGGTTAAATATAGAGATATCGCATTAAAAACAAAATAAATAAAAAAAATTGGGGCAAAGCCTAATGTGAGTTTGCCCGGTGCCGTAAGTCCGATTAAGGGGGATTTAAGAAGTTAAAATTTCTCTCTTAGCAAAATTACGTGGCCAGAACTCAAATGCCTTAACACTTACAAAACGTATATTGCCGACTTAAGGTGGGTCCACATGCCTGAAAGACTCTAGTTTCAGGAACCGTAAACCTTTTCCATAAATTCGAAGGGGGTCACCCCGAACGAGAGCGCTAAATAAGAGGGGAGTGGGAAAAATTTGCGACTTTGGGCAAATAAGTCGCCGTGTCTCAGTAACAGTGCGAGATAGGGCTTAGGTTACTATTAATCACTAATAGGAATTTGTACAGTGGCTTTCGATTGGCGTTAAATTCAATGACCTTTAATGACCTTGAACGCGAAAATAGGGGGTTTTATAGATTTTTTAGCGATTTCAGGCTACGAGACACATTTCAAGAGCGAATTGCGCCGAAACCAATTGAGATAGACATGAAAAAGCTGCGTATGAAATTTTCAGCATTGACGTAGATTTCAACGGTTTAAGACTCGATTTACACACAATAAAGGTGCGGTGGGCGGAAGAACTTCACGTTTACGCGCCATAAATTTCTGCTTGTAACAGTAAAAGAATGGTTAAAATCGGTGCTAAATTACCAAAGTTATCCCAAAAATAAAACTGTATCCGTTTTTTGGACCACCCTGTAGGTCTACATCTGGCCGAATTTTTGACTTGTACTAAAATTGATAATAGCAATATTGGTGTATAAATTCGCTGTATATGATAACAACCTGTAGCAGTAGCTCCTGTAGCAGCAACAAGTTCTGGATCGGCAGCAAAGCGTTTCAATGACGTGACGTCACGGTCTGACTCCGCCATTGTGACGCTCACTGTTTAAGTATGCCTATTAGGCCTAGTTGATGTCATCAGCAGCTCTTTATCATACACGTGACTGTCACATCTCTGTAAACATAAACATAAGAAAACACATTATTGATGCAGCAACAGGCCTCATTTTCACTGCGAATTTTTTTGTTGTTTTCTGCATTTTTCAAATTAAGTTTAAAACGAAACAGCAACCACATATATTTGGCACTAAACATCAGCTTTGTGGTATCATTACAACTCGCAAGCAAACTATACTCGGGTTCCTAACCCCCACATCTCTCCTTGTCTATTGCAGTGCTACTTGAGAACTTGAAACCAGAAAAGTGCCTTTACCAAATGGCATTTAATTCTATCCAACAGGATACACAAAAGTGACAGACAGACAGACGCACCACGCTGCAGTAGCCTAGGCCTATGAAGACAGGTAGGCTATAATGCAACAGCTTGAGATCTGTCTATCTGGTAACTCTCGCTAACGTGCGTGCTTGCGAAAATCTCGAACAATAATTATTCACGAGCAGAAAAAAACTAGTTTACAGTGACTAAAAATGATCCTAATTAAATATAGACTTTAACCTAGCAGCAGAGTAAAACACCCCGAAAACGTATCGTGATTGGTCCGTATACGAAAAGGCCTACCTGTAGCCTATAGACGAATGACTTACCTGCTATAGGGCTAACAGCAGTCGACACGCTTCGCTGAACGGCCTATTAAAATTATATTATAGGCTAATAATGTGGTAAAAACCAATACTAAACACCAAAGCGACAACAAGCATTTCTTATAAACGTTGTTGTAGTCGATCTGTTACAATTTCAACGACTTAATCAACGATTTTGTAAAAATTAAACAAAGTTGACTGTCTTCCTTACGCGGCAGTCGATCAACGTTTATTTCGCTCCCCCTTCACTCGCTACATGATTGACATTATTTTATTACTCGCTTGTAAACTACTTTAGACCTAGTGTTATGAAAGTTCCGCAATCAGTTACTTAAAGAAGTAGTAAATGACGAAATAATATCAACTTGACATCTTGACTGTCGACTTTCCACAGACCTGCTACAAATAGATCTTGTACAGGTGTAAAAAAGGCGTGACGCATAAGTAAGTAAGCTAGTAAGTACCGGGTACGTTAAAATACAATGCTGTGATACTGCTTACTTATGTACTCGCTCGACCCGTGCCCCTCCCTGACTCAAAAGTGTCTTGCGAAAATTTCTTCGCACCAAACGAAATCGTTGACGGAAGTTTTGTTTAAACGAGGCTACCGAAACGCAAACGCAAGTGGCCTTTGTACTTTCAATATATTTCATTCATTGTAACTATACGACACTGTGACACAAATGATATTTTGGATGCAAATTTTACACAGGACTATACCGGTAATCACCGAGATCCCTAAATAAATTTTCGGCGCATGCAGAGCAGACGCAAAACATGTTCCGCGCAGTGGCAATTTGACATTATCAGATGAGAAATCTAACTTAGCTTATTAGAATTCGAATTGGACAAAATGCTAATTTTTCACCCTTTTGTCTGTTACGATATTTTTGTGTGCGGTGATGTAACAAATGTATCGTAATTCGTAAATGCATTAGGCTTCAGCAACCCGGGAGGATGTGTGATATGAGCGTAAAGGTAAAGGCAAAGGTAAAGTCCAGTTACTGCGACAGTTACTGCGACGCATAACAATAAGTATCTAATACATGTAGATGTCTGCTTGCTGAGGTTTATCGCTGCAGAGTCTTTGCTAGATAGGCCTATCTAGGTTGTCAATATTATTAGGCGGTATCGATCAGCTCGCCGTGTGTGTTTTTTGTCTTGCTTTTGTTCTAGCGGCGTCGTGGGTTAAAAATTAGACGGGGCAGCAAGGCAAAATTTTTGGACAGACAACTGCAAATTTCCGGCAGAGGAGATTATGGTGCTCAGAAGTTTAATTTTGCCCTTCGATTTTTTTGAATACGGTAGATTTTAAAGTCTCAAATTCAGTGGTTTTGGAAGAAAAATTTCCGACAAGAAGAGAAATTTCTGACAGCCTAAAATTTAGGGTAGACATCAGACTGCCCCCGCCTCTGTCGCAACGCCACTGCTTTGTCGCTCCGCTGTCTCAAAGTGGGAAGTCGCCGACACGGGCATGATTCTGTCTTCTGCACGTTGAACACATTACACAATCTGCAATGGATAGTCGGGTATTCTGTCCGTTGTCGTCAGTCTAATGTATCTATGGTCTTCCTCGATTTCTGTTCCCGGCGATGACGCCATTTAGAATACAGGTAGGCATAGATTATTGGCTCAAACTACATCGCTGACAGTTCTGTTTGTGCTTCTCCGCTTTTGTCAACACTGCTTTGCATCGGCGGAAATCAGCACATCACCGGTCCAGTTTTTTTTCGTGGGGAATACGTACACAATGTCACATTAATTTGACTGTCCACGCCAGCACGCAGCAGTCACGGTGTCTTCAGTGAAAGATGATTAGCACAATAATGAGATCGCTACAACACCGCATCTTAGCAACGATAGACAACAATGTGTGTGCCCACTGCCTACATCATAATAACTCCATGACTTCTATATGAAATTTTGTATCGCTGCACTATAAATACTGTACTTCTTTGCAGCTGTTGCTTTTTTTGTCCTTATCAGCGGCGTTGTGCGTCAAACAAGTAGACTGGCAGCAAGTTTCATATTTTCGACAGACACTGCAAATTTCTGACAGAAAAAAAATCATTTGCGATTAAAATTTTAATTTTGTTATTTAAATATAGGCCTACCATAAGTAAATAAGTAAGTAAAATAAATAAATAAATTTATAAAGCGCGCAATGGTGTCGGCGGGAAACTCACCAAATCTGAGCCTGAGAGGTTTTAGTCCAAAATTTTACATATTTGGCCAAAACTTTCCGACAAGAACATTTTCCGACAATTTTCCGACAACCCAAAATTTAGGGGAAGGGGGATTGTCCCCTGAACCCACCCTGCTACGACACCACTGGTTGTTATGAATGCTTATGTGCAATAATGGTTCAAGCCTGCTTGTGGTGACTTAAATCAAGATTTTTAGAACCATCTCCAGTTAAGCCGACAGCTCGGACGTGAAACGATGCATCAATACCACTTCAGTGAAGTGGTAGTGTTGTTGGTTCTTCTGGCCAGCCTTTGGTGGTCGGAGGTCAAAGGTCAGACTGCAGGCGGCGGCGTTGTAAGGGAGAGCGAGTACGATGTTTTACGCAACGGAACCAACGGACCGATCGTATGCGCTCAGGATAAACCACACACCATCCGCAATGACACCAGGTCACATCTACACTGTTCCACGACCTGCCTGCAGAGCGACCAATGCTCCAGCTTCAACCTCTGAACTCGCGGTGCATCGAGCAGACATACCACCGCCTCAGTCAAACGCATCGTTTCTTCTACACGCTTAGCTCTTTAACATTACCATGACCCGCGGAGCAGAAGGCAGACTTACCACTGCTCCAGCTTCAACTACAAAGATGTCGGCTGCGGCTTCACGTGCGAACATTTCAGTGGCTATCCGATCAAGTTCACCGTCAATCCAAACTGTCGACATTACGCGGTACGTGCTTGCAATTATCGTGCATGGCCAGAATAAAATCCGGTAAATGTCTTCTTTTGCTTAAACAATGTTTAAGCACGTACAATAACATTGACATTAAACAATAATATTGCAACGTAGTATTCTGCGCGTAGTTTTGACACTAGGCTTAGGCCTATGGCAGTTTTCAGTTATTTTAACTCAGCCCTACGTCTAATTCACCGGATTGGTTTTATTTCGTTCATATTTTGTTTGTGTTGTTATGCGGGCAGTTTTGCAAATATGTCTTACAGAAGACACATAAAACTTACTATATATTTACCTCCGCCGAGGAGGTAATGTTTTTGCCGGTTTTTGTTTGTTTGTCTGTCTGTCTGTCTGTCTGTTTGTGTGTGTGCAAGATAACTCAAAAAGTTATGGACGGATCTTTCTGAAATTTTGAGCGTATGTCGGGCATGGCATAAACTACCAGTGATTCAATTTTGGGCGTGATCCAACAGGAATCCTGGATTTTGGATCACTTTGAAATTTTCGTTACCATTGCGTTAAAGGGAGCATAAACGAACCGCTGGCAAAGCGAAGATGGTGACGCCACCTGGCGAATAGCTTTGCCTTGGCGGAGGTACCTGCGCTCTCCGAGTGCTTCCTCTAGTTTTACAAAGTGTCTTCGGCTGATTATCCGTAGGTTCATAATCTATTCCAAAACAGGCAAAAAAGAGAAAGTGAAAACAAACGTACACTGTAGACATATCCGACATTATTATGAAAGTTATGTAACCAAGTCAACCAATATTATTATAATTATTTCCAAACTATCAAGGTAGATTGCATGAGAGAAAAGTCACGAAAGTGAAATATGAAAAAATAAAGTAGAAGAAAAATGTGTAGAGAATAAAAATAACGAGAAGTTTGAAACATAACAGAAAATCTTAGTCTTGGTTTTGGTCTTACGTTTCACTTTTTATGCGGGCACAGAATATTTATCTGGTAACCGTATCAATAGGTAGCCTATATTGCAACACGTATCAATAGCTTAGCGGTTATTCATACGATTGACGGATAAATAGCCCGATAGCGGGCCCAGCTATATTTATCCAACAGACTTCTTAGACGGCTTTAGCCGGTACGTACGAGCTCGACGTACCGCCGCAGAGAAACGCTCTTACGGCAGCCGGTCAACTAACGATCTCAATCCTAGCAGGGTTTCACGGGTTGCGTGGAGTCGGCAAGTGTAATGCTACACTGCAATTCATAAGCAGTACGTGTTACAGCCTGAATTTGGATGTTCATCTAACGTTACATAATTCGTTGAAATACGCTAATCCTAACTCTAACCCTAACCTTAACCCTCATCCCTAAACCTCAGCTTCAATATTAACTCTAATTCTACTCTTTTACGCATAGCACTATGTGCAGGTGAAAGGTGACAGGCCAAACACATGCTACGGATCAAGCGTTGCGGACGGTTAGTAGAAATTTTCTACGAGCGATTATAATTTATTGTTTATCAGGAATCAAGAGATGTAATTGATCTTTAGCATTCAGTAGAGTTTTATTTTAATTTCTGACCGTGATTTGCATTGGAAAAAGTTTTACGCTGAAAACAGTATAAGACACAGGTTGTTTTGTAGGTCTATACTTAAAAATATTTTTTTTGATATTGAATAACTTTGGCGTTCTTCTACTTCTCAGCTTTTTTTGATTTCAGGTCCCTCTATTCTATTACCTGTCTGTTTCTTGATTTCAGAAGACATTTTTGCATGCAAATATTTTTTTATACTTTTTCTGAGTTTAGTTTCGTTTAAGCAGTTTAAACAGTTTCTGCAGTAGCAGTTCTTTTAGTTCACGCGCTTAATTATTATTAAACTGCCAGTTGGCCTGCCAGTTTTTCAGTGCAAAACACGTAGGCTTTTGATCATATATTGTACATGCGGTACTGATGTGTTGAAAGGTATGGCACCGGACTATCTGCCTCGCATATCGGCGTCACAGTGTGACTATCCGTTCACGTACCTCGGCGTACTGTACCACAGCTGTGCTGAAAACATGGCAAACGTGACGGCAGCCTGTGAAAAATGGAGCTGCATGGAAGTCAACTACACGCAAGCCGTCTGCGCCGCGAACATCGGTACTATTAGACGGAATCGCTCTTGCAGCGCAAATGATTTCGTCTATTCCCACACATTTCTATGTAGCGTGGTCCGTCTGTCTGCCTGTCGTCTGTCACATTCGTGCACACTGCTAAAACCGTTCAACAGAGTTGCATGCCTTTTGGCAGGTAGACTTCTGAGGTTCAATGACATCGTGTTATACGTCATAAAAAGTGTCTGAGTTCTTAGGGAAAAAAGTTTGGGGGAGGGTAAATTACCCCAAAAGCCAAAACATGCAATTGCATTGCTTCCGCCACCTGGCAAATGCAACAGCGTTTTCGTTTTTTTTGCTAAATTAGGCCTACTGTTTGCACAAAACTACGCAATACAAATTACTTGTACATAAGTTACTGGCAGGTACCAGGATATAAGAGAGGACCAGGTCGACTAAGAGCGAACTGGAGGAGCAGTCAACAAAGACCTACAAAAGATGGGGTTCACCTGGGAAGAAGCAGAGGTGGCAGCTCTTGACAGACACGGATGGCGTCGGAGTGTGGCCAAATGCGTCCAGTTGGATGCGAGATGAATCAAGGTTCAAGGTTCAAGTTATATAATAGAGAAACTCTGGTTCCGGATTGCGATGCGCATCGCCAACAACGTAGGCCTTTAACTAATTAAGCAGCTTAAATTCAACATAACAGGCCTCAAATTGACTTACACTAGCTAAGTATTCGTCTAGAAATTTATAGACCTCCTGTAGGGCCCACTTTCCTATTTGGTTTTACTATAAAGTTTTATGCGTAAAATGTTGAAAATTATCTCTCAGTCTTGCAACGTGTGGTAATTTAGATGTCAGTGTGAAAACGACTGGTACAGATTTCGAGGTGGTGAACAAGACCGTTCTCCTCACGGTTCCCACACAAGGTTCGGTTTCAGTGATGTCCATCGCGGGCTGGGTGCTGTGGATGCATCGCTATCTACCGAGCGGCTTCAACTGGAACCTGACGTGGAACGACTACAGACATGGGTTCGGCGCCAGCGACTCGGACGACTTCTGGATGGGTCTGGAGAGAGTTCAGTATGCAAGAAGCGTACATGCCACCTCCTCAGTCAGTCAGCTGCACTAGACCGCCTCACACTGCTGGCTGATGGGTCTGGAGAAAGTTCATCTTCTGACTACATCAGACGTTAATTATAGACTGCGCTTGGAGTGGCAGGAAGCGGTCACTGAATACTGGTTTTCAACTGAGTACTGGCTCTACCGTATAAACTACTACTACTACCACCACTACGACGACGACGACGACAAGAACAACAACAACAAACAACAACAAACAATTACTACTACTACTACTAGTGAGTACTGGCTGTTCTATGTTAAAGACGAGGCTTCGTACTACGAGTTGCAGGTGGACGGATATGTCAAAGGCGACGACGGCAGTGCTCTGTATGTATTAAGCTAGCGAATATGTCCTTTGACCTTCAAAACTAAAAACCGACAAGGCCAGTTACCCCTGCTCTGGGGAACGTTCGCAACTTCGCTTTTTTCTACGTGTTTGTTTTCGAGTTAGGAGCCCATACGGTACGGGACGGATGCAAGATGAAATCCAAGATAGCGTTATGCCGCTATGTTAAAAATTTTCAAATGGCCATCTTTGAGGTACATTATTTTCACGTTTGGTTTGTGGGTTGGGTTTCGAGTCGGCGGATGGAATGGCTCTGTTTGGTGTTGACGCTATTGACGGGAAATTTGAGCAGCGGTGTAATACAATAACGCCCCCCCCCAGTATACACCAGATTGGTAACAGTGTGGTATTTTTTGTTTACAAATGTTATCTGCTCTGTTGTGCGTAGTGTTGTCAACGCAGTGTACGACGTACTGAGCTACGCACACCCGTTCATGACGGCTGCACACAGTGGCATGAAGTTCTCAACACCGGGGTACGACAACGACTTGCACACGACCAACGTCGCCGCCCAGAACGGCGGAGGCTGGTGGTACATCAAGACTTGTAACAACAACAACAACAACTACTACTACTACTACTACTACTACTGCTACTACTACTACTACTACCACCACCACCACCACCAACACTACCACTACAACTAGTGCTGGTGATGCTACATCTAGTGTAGCAACAACAACGACGACGACAACAACAACAACAGCTACTACTACTATTACTACTTACTACTACTACTAGTACTACTGCTGTTGACGTTGGTGGTACATCAAGGGTTCTCTGTGGTGTCCTACAAGTCTGAATGCTCCGTGGTTCAGCATTGGCGATGCCACTTTCTACTCCATGAAGATCGTGCGCATGATGATCAAGCCACAGTGATTAGGCCTACTGATATGCTAAAGGTCGATTGTTAGGGTTAACCACGACGTCAACTCGAGAAATTATCCTGTTTAACTCGTGGCGTGTTGTTTCACGACAAAATTTGGCGTTGAACAGTATGGAAGTGCGAGGTAAAGAGGAGAGTTAAAGCTAGCAAATATGTTGAGTTAACCTAGGCATGGAATAATCGACCTTAATACACGGCTGTATGAACAGCAGTGAAAGGAGAGGATCTCTAGCTATGCGTAATGTACTACGCGATGTTATGTTTCGTCATGAAAAAAACTGGTTCAGCGCTATAACTAACACTTTCTCTTAGAATAAATATTAAGTTATTTGCAAACATCAGCTGCTCTCTCGCTTTAACCACTGGTTAATTATTGGACACCGTTTCTATCACTGCGCTTTGACCTTTTCGTCGCTTGCGTGAGCTGCGTCCGTTGCGTTTGCTGCGTTCGTCTCTTACGTTGCGTTGGATGGCTTTGGTCCACTAACAACAAAGTTCCACCTTCTCACTCTGACCCACGCAAAATTAACAGTGCGAACGATTTCAGACAAAATTAATGTGATCGCAAATTTCTCTGGAATGGATCGAGTTATTAAAAATCGGAATAGCAAGTGATCACCCGCAATCCCTCCCACGTTGGGTGAAACAGTTTGGTGAACTTCGGTCCATTAACGAACAATTTCCGTTGACTCACTTCAACTCACCCAAAGTTGACATTGCGCGTTCTGCGTATGCTAGTTCATCTGAGTTCCGGCCACGTGCCTTTGCTACGAGGGAAATTTCAACTCCCTAGATTTTTCCCCAATCGAACTGACGATGTCGGGCGGACTTACATTGGGCTCTGCTTCAAAGTTCTGGTTGGCTAAAAATCGCACATGTTTCTACCTCTTCTCATTTCAGCGCCCTGAAACTAGAGACTTCCAGGCAGTCGACGGTGAAGATTTGGTGATCCTAGCTTGCACTGTTTTTGACTGATCCACCCGTGTGACAGACGAACAGATAGATGGACGGAATTGCGATGGCATATACGCGCTATAGCACTAAGTAAGTAAGTGAGTAAGTATGTGCATATTTAAAGTGCACAATGTCAGCCAGTGGCCGAATCTGAGGCACTTGGCTGAGCCGCTAGGAGGAGCAGTAGGCCTGCTGGAAGCAGTGAGTTTTAAGGAGGCGACGGAAAGT
>Ga0209367_1009018_pt1 | contig 13606 bp, 10 predicted proteins | sample WorMetLIZISLAND2_FD_187412 | JGI IMG/M metagenome (GOLD analysis project Ga0209367, IMG submission 187412) | Marine gutless worms symbiont microbial communities from Max Planck institute for Marine Microbiology, Germany - Olavius geniculatus... ... | reverse complement strand
CTCCACCCCCTACCCGTCCGCCCCTCTATTCCAAAATTTTGGATCCGCCACTGGTTACCGGGGTAACTATATACTAATCACCAATTTCGTATTTTATGTCTTAGACTATGGTCAGCCGAAACGTTAGATACGCTTTGATATTCACATCCAACCGAAGCCTATTAGCTCAATGAATTCCGCAGCTGCGGGGGGGGGTAAGTTCGCGTGCTTTCTTTATACAAATTATAGCTATTTGATCAGTATCTAACACCCAGTTTGAAAGAAGGAAGAAACTTACAACAGTTTTAGCATTATTCACGTGCGGCATCATTAGATATCATTAGGGTTCAGCGCAAATCGACATCAAATTCGTATTATAAGTTCATACGGGAGTTAAAAGTTATACGGCCTATTTAGAAGTGACACTTTTTATAGCCCACAGTGCCAATAAGTGCAATAACAGTCAAATAAGTTTAACAAACAACGACGACCGAGTTGACGAGACGGCATAATCTTAAAACAGTTCTCTACAGGTTCAGAGTCATCTAGTTAAATTGTCAAAAACAGAAACATAAAGCTGAATGCGAAGTTTTCAACGAAAACCAGTTTCATCCGAATGCCGAGGAAAGTTTACGTTTTGTCAAGTTTCGTGCCTTTTTTGCGGTGCAATATCTAACTGCCAGTACCTTGATACGTTCTGATTGTCAACAAAACTGGAGCGAAGCAGTTTTCTTCATACGATTGCTCTAACTACACGCAGGCCTGGAGCTGATCGAGTTGTAATGGCTTATGTAAATAAAACATTTTTACGGAATACAAAAATTTGCAGTTACATAAATTTTCATTTGCTAAATTACACCTAATGTTGTAAACTGTGCCACATTTGGCCCACTCTGTACATAACGCTTGTCTTCGAAGCTTAATGTAACCCTGAGATCAGTATATGTTGGGATCGTGAGTTCTCATAGGCGACAGCGAGCGTGACCTCGACCTAGCAGTGTGACTTTCGTTTGACCTTGAACTGTCTGGAAAGTCATCATAAACTTCATCATCGTCATCATCATCGTGAGGCTGGCGTTGACCTGACGGTGAGTCTGCAAGACGGCTGCGGAAATTGGCTGCAAGGTCAGAGAAGACGTTGTCAACAGGCAGTGTTGAGGTGACGTGACCTCTATTTGACCTTGAACTTCGTGCTGGAACATTCTCAGAGTCACAGACCTGCAATGTTGTGGTAATGTGACCTTTATTTGACTTTGAATTCTGTGTAAAATCACAGAAGGCGTTATCGACTGGCAGTGTTGAGGTGATGTTTGCCAGAATCAACTTCTCAAGACGCGTAACGAGCTCGAAGTCTGCCGCTGACATCGACTCGTTGCCGATGACCAACCCCAGCATCCTCGCGATCACTTGACGCAGCTCCAGCAACTGTAAGCATTGGCGCATCACCAGCTTACATCTGTAACTGAAGAGCGTCCGGTAACTCAGCGGCTATGAGCGGCTCGTAGCTGCTACGCCACTGGACACTCGGCTACGGAAAGCCGCTATGAGCATATTGTAGCGTAAAAATTTTACGCTACGCTACAGTTTAGGCCAACATCCGGGCTTCTGAATCTATCAGTTTTTAGACGAAAGTTAAAAAATCACTAATCTAAATGTGCCACCAAACAGTATAAAAACATAATTGCAAAATCGTTTTCTCAATTACTATTTTTACTTGAAACTCGCCTATTACAAGCACCAACAACCATTTTTAGTGGACAAATTGACGTCACGTTCGTCTGCGCTAGCCGCTAACGTAGATTGTTGTCTGACGAAAATTTATAGCAGCTTGCAGTGTATTGCAGCCGAAATCTCGTAACCGCTAAGTTGCCGGATGCGCCTCTGATTTGCCCTGTGTTTTGCTAGGTAAAACGATTGCATAAATAAATGTGAGGTGTCTTGCGTAATTTTACTTTTATGCGCTATAGATTTTTTGTTGTAACAGTGAAAAATGGTTAAAATCGGTGTACATTTACGTAAATTGTCGCAAAATAAAATCAAAGGTTACGCTTTTTTGGACCACCCTGTATATAAATTCGTTTTTACTCAGTTGATCCTTAACTCTATTGCGCCGATCTTGCGGCAAAGTCAGCGGTCCGGTCTTTCCCTGTGTCTTGTTTCAGACTAAATTCCATTAGAGCGACACAAACGGATTTGTCGCAAAACTTTCCCGTGACATCCCCGTTTCATGGTTTGTGTCCGCGGTGAAAGTCGACGTAATGGGACTTGGGCTTCATCCTGTGGAAAACCAAACGTGGTCTCCTCAATGGTCTCCCCCTAACGTACCACAACAAAAGGCAAATACATTGTATGACACTTCAAAAATGCCTGTGAACCAGCGAAAACAATCGACTAGGTTTTGGAGAGAATCCGTATTCTTTGTTTCGACCAATAAGATCTCACATGTCGCTGGCGACGGGAAAGTTCACGCAGCTGATTGGCCAGCGAGCGCCGCTCATTGTTGACGGCGGCCATTTTGACCACGTGACTTTGACATTCTGACTCGAGCTGTGTGACACGTGATTCAAGTCGTGTGACGTCATCGTCACGTGACGCCTTTAACCGATCCTACAGCCGACAACAAACTAGCGTTTATGACTGGTATCAGATGCATTGTAGGTTCCTCCCGGGGAATTTTTCATGCGTCTATGAATGACAGACCCACCCAAGTCGGCATGATCTCTGTGGATCTTAGCTGAAAGCAAACAAAACCAAGAACGGCAGCATCAGGGTTTGAATTGTAAAAAAATGGTTGGAAAATTTTTTTTGCGCCAGTCTGTTAAACGTTGTAATACAATTATAATACGAATGCACAACTGCTCGTAGACCCTACATAATTTAAAATTGCGTTGAGGGTCGAAAAACAGCTGGCGGTTTGACTTCCGCCTGGTTATTGATTTATTTCCTGAATATAAATTTTGCATCAATGCTCCCACATCTTTACCGAACACTTTCTAATCGGTTTAAAACCACCCTGTAAAATGCATTTTAGCTATAAGCATAGATAGTAAGTTAACCTTATCTTGTCGCGTTTGTTCGAGCTGTGACTTGACGGCAGCGATGTCCTGTCGGGCTTCGTCCAGTTCAGTTTTGTACTTGTCGATCTTCTTGTTGAGTTTGTGGTTCTTCGTCGTCAGCTGGTCGTTCAGCTGATCGCGCTCTGCAGCCGCTGAATGCTCCATCGCTGAGCACTTCTCTTTCAGCTCGTCAGCCTCCTTCTCCTAGCGATCGACACAGGCGTAATAAACGCTGGAAAAAATGTCAAAAGCGCTCAAACGCCTTTCTGCAGACACAAAATTAGGAAATAAAAACATTTTTTAATGGTGAACACATCGTAATGATTAAATCCAATGCTCTATGTAAAAAAATTATAAAAGTTGATCGACTGACGCAAGACAAACAAAAGCAGACAAAGTGTGTTCGGAAAATAACCTGATCTCACCTTTGTCAGGCAGATAAATTAGTCGATGTGCTGACTGAACAGTGGCAGATCCACGAAGGGGAAAGGGTGTAATCTGGCTATGACCCCCATCCAGTCATATGCACTAGCCAATATGGCCACATATCTCTTTGAAGCAAAAGACCTTTAACATATTCTGATTCAAAAAACACGATTCTGCACGATTTCAATTGCCAATACACTTTCAGCTTCAGAGGGAAAAGTGCTCCGCAAATAACGGGCTCTGGCTAGGGCTATAAGCTATGTGCAACCGCATTCGCCATGCCCCCACCCTTTTCAGCTTCTGGATCCGCCAGCGTGACTGGATGGATTACCTTGAAATCAAGACGTTCTTTGAGGCTCTTAAGCTTGTGCTGCAGCGAGTGTATGAGCGTCTGCTGCTGGTCACGTGACGACGTTGTGACGTCACTCAGCTGGTGAGTCTGGTCGATTATCAGCTGTGTGGCCTCATCAATACTGAGCTTGTGGTCCACCAATGACGACACGCCGACAGACCGGGCTATGCGCTCCAGGCACGACATGCACTGGACATACGCAGACCAGACAAGCAAGTACATTGTAATCATAATCATCAACGTTGTAGTGTTCTATCTTCGCAACAATGAGGCCAATGGTGCAAATACAGCAGTGGCGTCGTGGCCAAGAAGGGGGCCCCAAATTTTGGGCTGTCTAAAAATTGTCAGAAAATCTTCGTCTGAAAATGCAAAATTCGGGGCTGAAAACTCCCTCTTTTCGAAAAAAAATTTAAAGGCAAAATTTGCGCACTCGTAATTTCCGCTGTCGGAAATTTGCAACTGTCTGTCGGAATTCCGACGAAAATTTGCAACGTCTTTCGGAAAACTGCGACTTCCCGTCGCGCCTACTTTGTAACTGACGAAGCCGCCCGCTGCATTACAATAATGTCTACAGCAGTTGCGGAAACAGAGGAGTCGTGACGGTTTCCAAAAGCCGGAGGATGCAGAATGAAGTTTCCTGACGTTGCGAAGAATGTAGTTCCAGATATCTTGGACAGGACATGTAAAAGACGCGCCTCCCGGCCAAACTGGTAACTAAGTTAGTAAGACATTTACATTAAGCGTTAAGCGGAGTTACCGTCGAAAGCAACGCGCGCAACGTACGCATAAAACGCAAATGTCCGTTCGTAAAAAACGCAGAAAACGCAAGAAACGCAAGAAAAGTACGCAACAAACGAGGCTAAAACTCAAAGATAGAAGCGGAACGTCATTGCAGTTATTTTCAGTTTATGTGCCAGATCAAACCGTCAGCATGCCTGCCAGTTTTTCATCGCAGATCATTCATTGTATCATACCTGTTTCTGATCTCTGATAAGTTGCTGTTGTAGATCGTCATCGCGCTGATTCAGCGACTGGTCCATGCTATCGAGTTGCTCGTCTGCCTCCAGCAGTGATAACTCAGCACGCTCAGCACGCCGCACGGCGTCACGGCACATCGCCGTCTGATCACCGAGACGTCTCTCTAACTCTGACAACTCCTGGACAGACATATACACAGTGGTCAAAATAGCACTGGGGGAACTCCACTCCCCTTTCCCTTTCCCTTCTTTTTATTCCCTCTCCTTTCCCATCTGTTGTCTTCTTTCCCCTTAGCTCCTGTAAGCTCCACCACTGGGGTCTGAAACAGAGCCCCAGTGAAAGTTAAATTTGGTGATTTTTAGCTTTACAATATGACATCTTGCGGCACTGATTTTACTAATTTTAATAAGAGTTGATTGGCCAGAGATAAGGGAACTATACAAATTGAAAATAAGAGGTGGGAAAACGCAGTGGCCCCGCGTTAATTCTTATTTTGATCACTGCACTGTACACTACCTAGAACTCAGCCTCCTACCCCTGGCAATGAAATAAATAATGTAGTTTACTATTATAAAACTACGACACGACACATCACCACCTGATCACTGAAACGTCTTTCTAGCTTTCCCAGGCTTTACAAGTGACCAGCAATATCGGGATTCGGTAATAATGGTCCGCGTAAAAACGGTCCGGAACAGTTATCAGGGGCTTATTAGTTGGTCTGTAGGTCTAGGCTCTATACAGTGGTGTGTAATAGAGGGGTAATGCGGGGGCCGCTCCCCCAAATATTTTTGGAAAGAACGCAATACAGAACTTGGTGTCACCAGATGCGGTTTTGGTTTCCGGGGTGCAAAAATGCTTTAAAATACGTTTTCTGCCAGAGCCCTGACCCCACTGGTGGAGCTTACAGCGCTCCCCAAATCCCTAACTGGATTGAAGGGTCCTACTTCTAAGATTAAAGAGGAGGGAAACATTTAAAATTTTAAAAATCTTTTTTTAAAAAAACTTTAATAACATAGGTTTTTTCGGACCAATTTTTTAACCATGGTGCGAAAATATTGTACGTTTATGTCGTTATACTACCTTGTAAAATATAAATATCCAAAAAAGTACAATATCTACTAATGGTAAAAAGGTTGAGTGGTAAATTTTCAAAGTATAAAGACAAAATGTTAAATATATGTTATAATAAGTGTCAAAAAGTTTTAGGTGTAGCAGTAAGTTTTCATGTTTCAAAAAATAGTGCACAGCTTGTAAAGCCGAACAATTGAAATACATCGCTCTGTATGCTCATGCAGTCAACTGAGTATAATTGCAGCCATCACCAGCATTAGTGTACATTAAAAATTAGTGCACAGTGAAACCGTTAAAATTATTTGAAAAAATGTTTAATATGTTTTTCAATGTTTTTGACACTTACTATAACTCATATTTTAACATTTAAGTTGAATACTTTAAAAAATTACCATTAGACCTTCTGTCCATCTGTAAATATTGTAAGTTTTTCATATTTATGTTTTACAAGGTAGTGTAGCGACATAATAAGTGTGGTGTGCATGCCACTGATTAGCAAATTTTTTGCAGAGTCTACTGGTGAAAAAATTGTGAAAATTTATCAATATTTAGTGAAAATATGGAAAAAGTGCAACAGCTTTCTTTTTTGGCCCACCCTGTAGTTTAAAGTATTATCCTGCAAAGTCCTAACTGATCAATTCTGGCCACATACTGCACCAGTCGCCTAGACTAACAGTGTACTGGCGCCACTTTGTTGACAAAGATTGATTCAAATAAATTACTAGGTAATGCTAAGAACGAAATTACATTGATTTGTGGCAAATCTGGTGCCAATCTCATCAATACTTGTAAGTTACATGCCGTAAAACAAAGTGGCCCCGTTGTTTTTGCATTACCGTAGGTACATTTTATATAAGACATGACATGACGAGATAGCCTAATTAAAGAACCAAGTGATATACAGACTGCATTGTGGGCGTGGACGCTATCGACGAGCAGTCTGAGGTGTTTGAAGATCGAATGCTGTCGTGGTTGAACGGTCACGAATTCGTCAGACAACATTCCGGCGATCTTCACCATCAGAACCCTCACTTCCTCGTCCTCGCCAGTTCCCTTGTCTTCATCACGGTGGTGAAGGTCTGGACTGTTGCTCGTGTTCTTGAGGCGAAGCTCGTGGCAAGTTGACTTGAGCGAGTCGAGACGAGATCTGAGGTCAGAAACCTCAGACACGAGTTCACGCTGGCGAGACAGCGCCGCATCTCTTTCCTTAACATCAGCAAGAGCATTATCATTATACCGGTTGGCGCAAAAAACGTCCTGAACATTTGCATGCATTATTCACCCGAGCAGTCGAAATGAATCAGTGCAAAAGCATATATGTAATGACCAAATATCTTCGAATATATGTAGGAATTTTCGCCTAAAACACTTCTGTATTAGCCGTGATAGAAACAAAATAGCGTCACAAGCCATAAAGCAATTTTTGCAAGCGGTTCATCATTTGCGTTGCCGCTTGTACGCATGCTACGCCAAAACGTCATAGTAGGCCAAATAATCAGTCAACTAATTAGCAGAAAATGTGCTGAATGAGTTCTCCATTCTCCTTTGCCACTACTGCTAGATGCTTTCCCACTGCAACATGGCTTTTCTATTCTGGTTGTCTGATGTCGACATCATGCCATTTGTTTCTGATAACAATTTGAAGATCTTTGAGGTTTGAAAAACGGTTTACGCCTTCCTTCATAGACAAGTTCTTGCAAGGCATCCCAAACTAAATAATGTGTGGGGATTCAAATCTGTTGAATGCGGTGAACATTTTTGTGAGCTGATGAAATCGGGCGTTTTGTGTTGAAGGAAATTTGAGTTGCTTTGATGCGGTGTGATGGAACGCTGTCTTTGCATAATTGGATTTTTAACTCGTCTGACGTCATTAAGCGGCATTCAGTGGTGTCATTAGTGAGGCCATTAAAATTTATAAGTAAGTAAGAGTACATATCGGTCTACAAATATGGGAAAGGAAATTTATCTCTATAAAGTATATGCACCCTTATAGTTACGCAAAGTTCGGGACGTTTTTTGCGCCACCCGGTAATAACACTACAAAATGACAAGGAAGATAGAGGTCAAAACATGCGCCTACTGGTGACATTGTGTTTTTTCTGTTTTAACGTGCGAAAGCAACTACTGCTTTAGCGCCTGTTAGCCATCGCAATTCTGTCCGTCCGTCTGTCCGTCCGTCGTTATTTTACCGTTGTTGGCAAGTCTACCGTGAAAACGGTTGGAGACAAGCATGGATATGCAGCCTATCACAACAAGCCCTAGTGACGAGGTTTTTAGTCGTATCAACATCGATGACTTTGAAAGACCCTAAGGGCCTAAACTCCAAAAATAAGGGGTTTCATTTTTTTGCAATTTTCGGCTGTGCTGCGCACTTCAAGAGTGAATTGCGACGAAATGGCTGGAGATAGACTAAAGCAATTTGCGAAAAGGAACTGCTACAGGCTTTCGCGCGTCTCGTGAGCAATAGCTCAAATTTCTTGTACTAAATGGTAAAAAATGACTGTGTTGTTAGTGCCATTTGGCAAACACAACGAAAAATTTAACATAACGTTGGCAAAGGTTTGCGCTCTTCGATTGCACTTTTAGTTTTCATTTTATCGAAACCTTTCAAAAAGAATAGGCTGAGTTGACGTAATATGAATAAAAAAATGAAGGCACAGTAACTGAAACACACTTGTGTTAGGCGATCAATGTCGTCAGTAAGCCGGCTCACGTTTGACTGTTCGTTTATCAAACGAATCATCTTCTCTTTGTCCGCACGTTGCTCTGCTTCTGACATCACAAAATAGTCCTTCAACTTGCCGAGTTTGTCTCGCAAAGACGAGTTCTCTTGCACAAGTTCACGTACCTATAAAAACACATGACATGATAGGGCTGTTGAAACTGGGACTCAAAAACTGGCAGGTAGCTTAAGCTGCTAGTCCAGTTTAGCACATAAAACTAAAATAAGTATTTAGTATCACTTTACAAAGAACAAATAACAAAATGGGATAATGCTGTGTTGTAAAAAGATTTAAAAAGCAATAAACATGCAAGCCACTGAAAAGATGGAAGCTTCAGATCAAAATAACAAAAAAAGGAGACTAACCAAAACTTTAAAAAAGAAAAACCGAAACGCCAAGAAAATCGTGAGCGCAGAAAATTCACCAACAAACATCCATGAAACCAGTCGGGAGAGTGCCAATATTCTATGCATAAAAAACACAAGCAAAAAGGTCTTAACTTACTAGCACTGGAACTATCGCCAAGAACACTGATTCGTTTCTCACTGTCTATAGGCCTAAAAGCATTACGAGAGAAACAGAGTCTATTATGTCTAACTAAGTTTGATACCGCACCAGGATCCATCGCCGTCAAAATACGGATTGCCGCTTGAAACACGCCCCTCCCTGTGGAAAAATTGCAATACAATCCATTGACAACATTTAAGTGGTCTCACGAGGACAGACAAAAAACAAACAGGCCAAAACACAACACCTGTTCACGACAAACAAATTAATAGGCTAGTAATTTTTTAGTAATACTAGCACATACAGCACAGTGCATTTTCGGAACAGACTTATTTAAGCTTATAAGTGTATACGGGACATCAAGTGGGTTATTTTTCAGACAGGGTGTAGGCTTACACGTAGAAAGTTACCGAGTGTTTGAGTGCAACAGTTTCATGCTCAACGTGTAGCACAGACGACAGCTCGGATACAAGAGCGTTATAATCTCGCCTTGACGCGATTCGTTCTTCCTGCATAATCTCCATCTCTTCTCTGCACGCCCTGCACACGAACGTTAGCGCTACATTGCCGCGTCGCATTACTTTGCATTTTTGCTCAATGTTATTGTCAAAAACAATACAATACATTGAATACACAATCAATTTAGCATAGAGTGCAGAGACACAAAAAGTTTCCAATGTGCAGTAGTATTGAAAGCAAACAGAAAATGTTTTAATATCATTTAAAAGTGTCAGCTGAAAGAAACGGACCTCTGAGACAGTCCGGAGGGAAATATATTCCAGACGCTATAGCCCGAGGACTGAAAAAGAGTGAGTTCCAGGGGGCTGAATGCTTCACCGTCGAAACAGCCAACTGACTTGAAGCTAAAGTAATATTATCCGTGAACTGTCCGAACACACAGCTCACTCAGGTACCTACACTGGCACACAGCGATGGACTACCGTTCAGTAAACTATTGTCCGTCACATCCGGAAACTAAAATAATGTCCTTTTTCATTTAAATCTTGCTGTCATTCCAGAGCACGATACTCTAGCTCAACAACTGTGAAAAACGCCCTTGTACTATAGCTATTGCCACGTACGACACATATGCATTACATTACATTACTATACGTCATACCTTTGTATTTTGTCTGAATGTCCTTTTCCCTAAAGATACTCCATTCATTAACTTTTGTCATTAAGCCGAACTTAAACTAATGACATATCAACTGACCTACTGGTTGAATAATTAATAAATCATCCAATTAATTGATTAATTAATCAATCGTTAATAATGAATAATCAACACATTGCAGACCTTAGTTGTGTCTGTAGCTGTGTAATGCGGTCGTGTAGTTCTCTGTTCTGTTGATTGCCAGTAATTGCTGCACTGCGCAGCTTAGAGCCAGGTGCCTCAACGCCAGATAGTTCAACCCGCAGCCTTTGCACGACTTCAGCATTTCGCATCTCGGCGTCGCGAGCTTCTTTATAGAGACGTTTCAACTCGTAGATCTGACAGTCTCGGATCTCGAGCTGGCTTCGCATTTCACACAACTGCAGACAACATACAGCATAGACCACTTTCCGTGATGAGATATCGGTTTTTACCCGCCACAGCACTTAGTCTGTCTGACTGTCTGTGTGAAAGCGTGCGATTGTATCAAAACCGTGTAAGCTAGGATCACGAAATCTTTAGGCCTACAGTAGGCTGCCACAAAGACTGCAGTTGTATCATCCGTAAAGCTTTTCCAGAAACTCGAGTACACTATATAACAGGGAGTACGAAAAATTGTCGATTTTGAACCAGTAAGCTCACCATAAATATTTGAAAGAATATAGATAAATACTATCCACGGCAAAAATGTAGTCAAAATTCGTGCGAATGTTCGTAGGGGTTTCGTGGCGAGAGGGCCTCAAACGACAATGGTGTAGTTAAAACCAGCGATGTTTGGCGCACCATATTTAAAGAATCTTTTCAAGCTAAAGCCAATATTGTTACGCAACATCACGAAGTGCTTTGTTGGCTTTCAAATGCTCTTAAAACGATTGACCTTGAGAAATGCCTTTTGATACTAAAATATGTTTTTATCATTAGTTTAGCTAAATTTTTCACCTCACCTTTTGAGACAACTATGTGAAATACCAATAATATGATAGTCCCATATTGTCATTGACAAGAATGCTCGCCAGAAAATCTAGTTTCTGGTGATAGCGTGCGAGGATAATTCGCTAGGGTTCTCGCGTGAGAAGACTTCAAATGACAGTGTTGTGGTCGAAAGTCTTCAATTTTTAATGATGTGAGTCGCTGTATCTGCTGAACCTTCAAAAATTGGGCTGAGTTACCGTATAACTTACAACAGAATTATTCAGTATCGAATGTAGTTTATGTTGCTGCAATTATTTTTTTTTGCAAATTAAGTGAATAAAAATGAGACATTTAACTTAATGTTTAATTTACAATGATCAGCAACTATGATTAACCTGTGATTGTAAGGTGTCACCAACGTCTCCAGGCGCAATATCAGATGACTGTGCACAGCATACATGAATACTCATAATGAACTAGAGCACTCGGAAAATTCAAATTTTTACTGATGTCCAGAAAAGTTAAATTAAAATCTACTTCAGTGTCAGACAGCCATGAGTGGTTACAACACTTAGATGACATCCAACACATACTTCTGACTGACTATGTAGTAGCCCTACACTATAATAAACGTAACTGACTTAGGCCTATAGCATACTTACCAAAGTTCTAGTTTTTATTTTGTAGAATGTCATAAGAATTAGTCCACAGAATTATTGAGTATGCTTGACTACTGAAAGATAATCAAACAAACTACTAGTACAAACGCATAACATTTCAATGAGATTATTACAAATGTCATTATCCACTTCCATGAGCAAATTATTTCAAACTTTAGTTCAACTTTTACAACAATGCATACATAAATCACAACAGTTAATTTGATAAGACAAGAATATTTTTGTGGTTTACCACAGAATTGATGAGACATGAAGTTGGCACTTTTCGAGCATTTACTCTACAACAAAAAACAGTTTTATGTTACTACTTAGTACTTAATCTATCACATAAATGTCGTTAGTCTCTGTTCAGTTGCATTTTCTAATAATAATTAGAAAATAAAATTAATGACAAAAGTTACTTGGATAGTTTTGACAGCAGTCTGTCCTTCTTTGCTAACTCTTCTTGGCACTGTCGAATCTCTTCTTCAATCTGTGCAATAAAATTGACAAAAAAATATTATTTAAAAAATTCTGTAAAAGCAAGTGTGCACGAGACCGACTGTTGCAAGCTGTAGGCAACAAAAGTGAGAAATTCAAATTATTTTGTAACTTTTTAAGGCTTAAAATGTATCATCATCATCATCATCAGAACGCGTAGTTGGCTGTGAATCCTTGCACTATCCACTTCTCCCGATCATCAGCCGCTTTCCGGGCATCCTGAGCCCACCAAAACTGTACTCTAAGGTGCCAATGAAAAATGAAGTATTTCAATTCCAATCTCTTACCCTCTAATATTGTTCCTTTTGGCAAGATGTTTAGCTACGGCAAAAAAATTTCTGCTGTAAAATAACACTTACCACTTGCTCAACACATGTAAATTTATAGCGCATTAACTGCATAGCGCTCAACACAGCAGAACGGGTGGCAAACTTATAGGGTGTTTATACGATCCAGTAAACGTCCAGCAAACGTCCAGCATTAGCACGTGTATTTTGAATACATTTGCTGGAAGTTTGCTAGACGTTTGCTGGATCGTGTAAACACCCCATTAGATATGCAGTATTAACTTGAAACTGCAGTTAGGTCACAGTCCAAGTGCTATTTAATGCTGCATTTTACAAGTTGTTATTTATTAGCCACTTGGATAGATAGTGACTGAAGAATTCTTCTGACAGCTTAGTGTGGGCAGAGACTGTCTGGAAGCTGTTTCTGAACTAATGGCAGCATCTTTTGTAGTACTGGACTTGCGTGTGTTGTGACTGTTGTCTTGGCCTTTTGTCATTAAAGTTGAAACCTCATGATCAAAGAAAACCAAGCCAACTAGTAGGCACTGAATTACCACAAGTGATGTCACTATTTTGCATTGATTTTCTGTGTTCAAGCAGTTGCATCAACATTTCCAAATCCTGTCATAGAGCAGATGCTGCAGATGGACAAGTGACTAAAGTGTTTGAAATGCTCTGAAGCAATAAGTTCATGGATGTGATGGTTGCGTGTCAGAGCCACCAACTCAGACTTGTAGTACTCGAGTCCGGACTTAAGTCCGTTTTTGCTGGACTTGGACTTGGACTTGGGCTCTAAGGACTCGGACTTGGACTTGGACTTGGACTTGAAAGCTATGGACTTGGACTTGGAGGCTCTGCCAGCAAGTCCTTTTTTCAAGTCCTTTGTACCTACCAAAGAGGCAGAAGTTGTTCGCAAACTACATGCACATCACAGAACACCACAGTGACACTGCGACTGATGTTTCAGTGGCCGAGCTTTTAGCCAGATACTTACAT
>Ga0209367_1009017_pt1 | contig 13607 bp, 7 predicted proteins | sample WorMetLIZISLAND2_FD_187412 | JGI IMG/M metagenome (GOLD analysis project Ga0209367, IMG submission 187412) | Marine gutless worms symbiont microbial communities from Max Planck institute for Marine Microbiology, Germany - Olavius geniculatus... ... | reverse complement strand
CGTATGGTATACGGAGAATACGACGCAGGCAGATGTTGTCAAAAGCATCAACCTTGTCTAATAAGGCTCGTGTTAGGGCCCATGTTTCAGAGCCATATAATAAGACTGGTTGGATGTAGGTACGATAAAGTGTAAATGGTTGATTTATTTCTTATTAGGTTTACTTGTTTTTCCGCCATTTGTAATTGTTTTGGTCTAAGTCAGACTTAGACCAAAGTTTAGTTGAACTGTGGTCTAAGTACAGACTTTAGCGTTCAGCTTTAGCTTTCGCTCAGCGAAAAGGCTCAGCGAAAGTCTAAGTCAAGAAGTGAAGTCACCCATTGTATTGTTGCCTGGTCAGTGTATTATTCCGCATGAAGTTTTTGACAATGTTGTTATTGCTGTCGTTGTTGATAAGATGATGTTGTGTTGCTTAAATTTATATAGTGTATACATGTAAGTCCCATTTGCAGTTCTTACATTAAGCCGACCGACACCGAAGTGCCGTGAGAGACATTTTGCTCATTTGGAAGTGGTTGCTAAAATATGGTCGGCACAATCGATTGACATTAACCGTACTGTTAAGATGAGCATTTCAGTTTCAGTTATTGAGAGTATGTTTCAATAACCGTTGAGTTTTTTCCATGTCTCTAAAAGTCTGCTGAGGAAGGATTGAAAGGTACAGTTCCTTTACCTGCAAAGTGCTGGAATTGAAAGTTACAGAAAATTCCTAAGTTTAGAAAATTCATGGAAAATACTCGGAATGCATACTTATTATAACTTATAGCATCTACCTATCAGTGTTCAGGTATCTACTCTCAGCTACTACTTTTCACATTAAATGAGAGTCTTTGTGGGATTTTATTTGCGATTGTTCTAGCATTTTGGAAAGTTGGTCTTAAGAGTCATCTTCAGATTTGGAGAGTTCTGTTAAATTGTGATCTCTTTGTGGGACGTCTCCAGAGCAGAGGAAGGATTTTTGCAGCCCATGGTCCTATTTCACACACCGTCAGTTCTAAAGCACCGAATGAGTTAGCTCTGAACTTAGATGTTGGGACTTTTTTGGTTTTGAAGTGAAGTATTCAACATATCCAGTGATGCATCAGTGATTAAGATGTTTAAATGTAGTTAATCACTACTATTTTTGCAATTGTTTTGCATTAAAAGTTTTAGAGTACACAATATATTGACTGGCTTTTATATCTAGTCATCTCTGTGTTGTTGTTACTGTTGTTTTTTTATTATTTGTATTCTCTACTGAGTTAGTGCCATTGCACTAAGTGCTTTTTTATTTTGCTCTTCATTCTGAACTTTGTGTATCATGTTTATGATGTACTCTTTAATTTTTGCAATTGTAATTGGTTATGTTGTACCATTGTATCAGTCTTGACTCCGAATATTTCGTGTTGTTTGGCGCTTGTTGTGTTATGAGATTATGTATTTTACGTGTATCCACTTTGACGTGAAGTGATTTTTGCTGTTGGCTAAAGCTCTTAGCAAAACCAGTCTATTTTCTGCATAATAAACATACCATACCACACATACTTCAGGGTGACCACTCACCTGGAAAACCTGGAAAAGTCATCGAATTCTGTAGTGGTCAAGGAAAAGTCATCTTTGAAAGTGGATGAGAGATTTCTTATAGTTGGGTAAATTATAAGTATGGATAAAAAAGATTAATGAAACTATAGACATTAGGCATATTTGCACTATATGGTCTTCATTGTACATTATTTCTTTTATAGATGTTTTCACGCACTCACTTGCATGTTATTCTGCATCTGTTACAGCCACAATTCATGAACTGATAAATCCTTAATGCACAGTGGCTACCTGCCCTGTTTTTAATTACCGTGAAGTAACAACTGTCGACCATAGCATTGAACGATATATTGGTGAATCTTTGCTTGCTCTGCTGGAAAAGACAGAGAATCTCATATGCTCTGTAGAGTGGTCAACCTGATACTTATTAAAGTCTATCTTCTGAGCAAATAATCAATAAATGGCTGTCTTTAGAGAGCTTTATTTATTTATTCTAGTTACTTTTTGTTTGTTTGGGTCATTTCTATCACAAGCTGTCAAAGTTCTCTTACATGGTAAATCTTTGAGATTGAATGAGAGATTTTTTAAATGTGGGATGTCTCGCCTGATACCTGGACTATCATTGTGTATTGATTGGTTGAGCACTGAACTAATAGCTGTCATTATACATGAACTGTGTCTCACCAAAATGAGCTGCGTGATTTAGTCCACATCTTTGCCAATTATTATCTGATTTTCAAAATTTTTTCACTAGCACGCTCTCTGGAATGTTTAATGACTGTGTTGTTGTGAATTTTCTAACGAATGTGCTAGTCAAAGAATTTAACTGGGACGTTTCTTGAGAGATAGTGCAGTGTCTGCTATTACTGTGTATTGTTCTGCAGGTTATACAGGGTGGGCCAAAAAAACGTGGCACTACCGGTATACTTTTGTTCATATCTTCACCAATTATTGATCGATTTTCAAATTTTTTTTTCACTGGCACACTTTGCAAACAGTTTGCAATAATGTGAGTATTACATATCTCACCACATCGTAAATTTGTCTCTACACTACCTTGTGAAATATTAGTGAAATATGCATACATAACAATAATAACAAACAAACATTTTGGTAAAGTTGAAAAAAAACACTTTAGACCAACATTGCAGTGAATGGTCTGTGTGACACTAAACTGTGTGGGTCTAACACTGTCTAGTGTCATACAGATCATTCATCGCAATGTTGGTCTGGAGTGTTTTTTCATTTGCCTAAATTTTTATTATTATCATTGGTTTTTGCTTACATTTATATTTCACAAGGTAGTGTAGAAACGCATTTACCATGTGATGAAATATATGATAATCGTATTATTGCAAATTGTCTGCAGAGGGTGCCAATGAAAGAATTTTGAAAATTGGTAAATAATCAGTGAAGGTATTGACAAATAAAGTGCCACGTTGTTTTATGGCCCATGGTGTACTTACCTCATACTAAGATACTGTAGTTCCAAAACTGTGATGATGCTTTGTTGCTGTCACGTTTAATTTTTCTTGTAGCTTTTGTTCTACTGACCCCACTTTTTCAAAGTGACCGGTTCTAAAACTCACTTTTCCTGGAATTGTTAGAAACTGGATGCCCTTCCTGTCAGTCGGACTAACATCATCTGAGCACTAAGGGAACATTATATGTATGTGTTTCTGTAATTATGGTTGTTTGTGTCATTGGCCAAGTGTTATTGTTAGTGGTTTGGTTTGATTTATTCCATTGTGTGAAAGAGGATGTTTTCTAAGTGAAACATGTTAAATGCTGAAAAGATCAAAACATTAGTAACAAAAACTAGTCATTGGGAATAGGATATTTATTTTTGTGGACACTGTCGATGATTTTTGACATTATTCTCATTTTTTGCAGCATTCTTACATTTCAACAGATGGTTGTGATGCGATCATTTTGATATAATATTGTCCATTCCATTATTTCCAACTATTTATGTGCACATATCCTGTTTAATATTCCACTTATATATAGTCACTGCTGGCATGGAGAAGTGTTTCGAGTAATGCCTTCATGAGTGTAGTAGTAGCCATGCAGTGTTTATAGGTTACAGTAACTTATAGCCATTGTTTTGTGCTGCATTTGTATGAGATCTGATGGCTTAGCAAGAAGGTGCTAAACACTTATAGTTCTTACTGTTGTGATCTCGATGTTTCTGTGGTCAGTCCTTGTTTTGCAAGTTTTTGATAAGTGAAGAAGGGATCTTACATTTAGACTGATATCCTTCCTTACCTCACCTTTGGGGTGGGCATGCTGTACACCTGCCCAGCGCCGAGGCCGTATCAGTTCGGCCCAATGCGCATCCCCAGAAAGTTACAGTAAACAAAGGTTACGTAAACGACTGTGAAGCCGAAATTGGCATTAAAGCCAAAAGTTGACCAGTAGATAAGCACTGGTAAAGTGTACGATAACTGTTCATAGTTGGTTGGCTCTTGGTTGGCTCCATGCTTACGGATTTTAGAAATCTTTCAAGTCATCGGAGTACTAAGCCCCACCACCACAACAAGGTGGCCGACCACACTGGGGTAGACTGATGTCATTTGTTATTCTTTTTGAGCAGTTGCACTGATTTCTACTAGTAGTCAAAATTCAGCAAAGTCATAACTATGTCATTCTTAAATTTAGTTTTATGTTGATGAGATCCCTCCACAGAGTTGCAGGTATTTCTACATGGTAAACGTTTTTAGAAAATATAAAATGAAAATATAAAAATATAAAAAAATACAATACAAAAAAATAATAATAATTTTTTTTAAACTAGAAATTTGTGGCAAAGCCCAAGATGAGTCCCTTCGGCATCATAAGTCCGATTGGGGGGAAATTTGGAGGTTGAAATTCCCCTCATAGCAAAGTCATGTGGCTTGAACTCAAATGCCTTAGCATACGCAGAATGCGCATTGTCAACTTAGAATGGGTCAACATGCACATCTATAACTTTTTTGTCAGTGGGCCAAGGTTCACTAATTTTTTGTTTAACCCCTGAGGGACAGTAGTTGATAACGCCATTTACCACTTGTCAATACCTCAATCCATTACAGAGATATTCGCAGTCAAAGTCAAAGTTGTTTTTAATCGCACCAAATTTTGGAAGTTTTTAGCTTTCCCAAATTTTAAGGGGGCAGTGCCCCTCAAAATTTATACCCGCGTTATCACCCCCACCTAAAGTCACGTTAGGTAGCAAAGTTTCTTGGGGCTGCTCCCACTACCTCCGACGTTAGAGACGTGCATTTGTTAAATTTTAAGTCAATTTTCTACTCTTATTGTAAAAAATGTAAGGGACCCCCGTCTCTGGTGGAGTGTGCGTTAGTAAGACTTGGTCATTCTCTAGCGCATGTAAAAATTTGGGGCGCAGCACCCTTCAGGGGCCAAAATATGGTCTTTCGAAAATAGTTGATTTCACTGGGTATGATTTGGCCTCTAGACCTCTTAGTTGGTGGTCCAAAGTTTACCGGACTTTTTTTTGCTGAACACGGGAGGAAACGCGGTAGATCCAGTACTTGTTTGATTGTGAATATCTTCATTCGTTTCGGAGACGTTTGCCGTCATATTTCAATGTGGCTCGAAATCGCGCCAAATTTCGCATGTTTTGGTTCCTAAATTTTTTTTGGGAGGGCCCCCTGAAATTTTGAACCGGGATTATAGAATCGAACACACTTCCCATCAAGGTGCAAAGTTTCATGGTGATCAGCCGACGGAGCTCTGAGATCTCGTGGCGAGAAAACAAAGAAAAGAACAGCAAAATATAAGTCCGCTCTGAAAACTAATGTTTCCGGGCGGACTAACATGATGTACACCATGTTTACAAAAACAGTCAGCATTGTTTTTCCTCATAACTTTGTTAAATTTTTACCAACTTTGATAATTTTTGGCACAAAGATGGCCAAGACGATAGAATTATGTAAGGTGGACTTATTTTTCACCTCACCTAATTTATGTCAGCGCACTACCATGTGAAACGCAGATGTGCCAAATTGTTACATTTTGCGCTGATTATTTGTATCCGATTGCTCACCTTTGCATCATCAATTGGACAGAGGGCGCCATGTGATTTATTAATTTTGTGGTATTAAATCTTTTAAGGTGAAAATAGCAGACAACAAAGTCGCTGATTGATGAGCTTAAAACATGTTCAATCGATGAGTGAATGCAGTTTGATAAGTCAGTCTTTGATTCCGCTATCAGCTAATGGCGTTGCATCTAAGCCACTGTGTCCGTGTATGCTGGGCACACTTTGGGCATAAACTCTGATAATTTGCAAGTGATAACTTGCAATTCTGCCAAATAATTATTGTGTGATTAATTAAGTCGTTACAACATTTACTAGAGACAACAGCTCAGCGTTATGCAAAATTGGAGCATCTGTGTTTCACACGGTAGTGCGTTGACATAAATTAGGTGAAATGGAAAATAAGTACATCTTACATAATTCTGTCGTCTTGGCCATTTTCTTGCCAAAAATTATCAAAATCGGTGAAAATTTGACATAATTATGACAAAAACAATTTTGACTTTTTTTAAACACAGTGTATATTGACTGTCTTTTCTTCAGACTTCAAACAGCATCAGCAACCTCTAAGGAGACCTGTCGTAATTTTTTTCTTTAAAACTTTGTTGAATAAGGACTGACCATCAGCTGTATAAGTACGGTAGTTGTTGTTGGTGTTATTCGTTGAAATGATAATGCTTCACTCAGATGTTATGTATGATGTTCTGTGTGTCTGTCGTTGATGCTTAAATGTCCGAGCATTGCGTATACATCTCTTCAGTCTCTAACTGCTGACGTGGCTGCTGATGTAGCTTAGCAGTAATATTTGTTATCGTTTGTGTAGTTAAAGCCATGTAGAATATCACTGATGATTTGTTTTGGTCTCTTATGCGTGAAAGAGGTTTCTGTACCAGCATGATCTTCCTCATTACTCATGTTGGCCGTGAGATATGTAAACTCGGTGGATTTGTGTAATTTTTACTCTCTGAAGTCCTGCTCTTAATCGAGGTCGTGTGACATTTCCTATGAGGACGTGTCATTAGCGGGAAAACGTCCAAGTTGATGAAGAAATTTTATTCGGTTCGCTGTAGCCGAGAATGCAGATGGCCGGTCACAGGTCAAGTTTGACTCACTACTTCACGAAGCACCATATGCTCACCAACGCATAATACTTTAGTTACAGGAAGGACAGCATTGCAAATTGAGCATTAAGCAGTACTTGATTTATATTGCAGAGACGAGTGTATTGATGAAATGTATTGCCCTAACCATTGTCATCGTACTGTTATGTAGTGCGTCCCTTTGTTTTGGGCACTGTGACTAATATGTCTTGATATGATATTTATGTATTAAATGAATTACTAAAAATGTTGAAATACTTAATTAATCATGGTGTGTATGTCTGTACAACATTACAATGCAGCAGAACAAGAATGCACAAAGTGCACTAAGTACAACTGCTGTGATCGAAAGCAAGCTGTCGCTAAGGGAAGCTGACCACACTAGTAGACAGTAGATGTCTACTATTTTTACCCTGCTTGTCGCATGCCTGTCGTTACATTTGATGTTTTATATGCTTAATTGATATTCATAATAATCTTTAATCGCAATAAGATGCAGCATACAGTAAAAAAATACAATACAATTCAGAAGCTAATTACTAAAAAAACTAAGCTAAAAGACAGTATTAAAAAGAAAACAGAGACGACCATGTGTATGTCACAGCATACTTCTGAACAAACTTGTGAAGCCTACGAGCAATGCATAAATCAACACTCGGCAGATCAATAACTGTTCTAATAAACTTATTCGATATTCGAGATCGTGTTACTTTCGACTACACTAAATAGCCAAGAAACTGTTTCCACGAACAGGTGCTTGCTGAAACTGCTTTGATATTGCGGCCAAACCGCTGCAGATTGATTACTATCAACAGCTTGAGGGAAACTAACAGTTTTTAACGGTTACCATCGCCAAGTTCTTAGGAAGTTTAGCCACAGTACAAAACGTTACAGACGGACGACACATCATACCGTAAGCACGACCGTTAGTAGTCCTACGATCGGCTAAAAACGACATGGAAAAAATGTCAGAACCTAACATAAAATTGCGTGTTTGTTAGCGCAGAGTCATAAGATCGACATCAACAGCTTTGATAACACGTTCGCTAAAAAGAAGATCGAACAGCTTAAGGTTTTTTGATCAATAACTTGTATTGATAGGCCCCTATGTAATTTTACTCGAAAATTGTCAAGCAGTTTAACCTAGCACATGCAACTAAAATAGCAAAAAAACATTACAAACTGAACTGAAATGAAAGAAATGCAAGGATTGTGCTGGGATGCACAGCGTAGAAAATCAAATATCAAGAAACAATTGACTGCTGCGGTCATTCGCTGGCGGTCAGTTGTCAACTCAACCGCGCATAATTTGACCTCGCTTTTTAGTCACATGCCAAGGCCTCGTAGCCGTTGATAGTAAACAACAAGTTGTGCGTCATGGTTTCTCGAGGCCTGACAGCAGGTCTACCGTTAACGGTTCACGGACGAATCAATTATTGTTTGCTCCTCGCGCGTGCACGCACTAAGTCTTGTTGGCCGAGTTGCCGCTCGCGCTTTAGCTGTCTATACACTGTGTCCCAAAAAACGTCCCACCTTGTCATTTTCCATATCTTCGCCATATATTAACCGATTTTTATTTTTTTCATTAGCACATACTGTGATCAAAAAAGCAATAACACGGTTGTTAAATATCTCACCACACTTTAATTGTGTCGCTACTCGCTACACTACCATGTGAAAATAAATTTTCAAATATCACTAAAATCACTATAATACACATGCAAAAAAAATTATCTTCTGAAGCAGTTTTTATTCATTTTTATACGAAAATTAAAATATGTTTAGTTTTACATATTACATTTCTGACGTTTGTAAACAAAAGCACACTATATTATAGTAAATAATAATTTTTAATGCAGCGACGATATACCGCCGATGTAATTCGCCATTGAGCAGTGGAGACAAGGCACTGATTAATAACTTGTACCGGTTAAAAAGTACAGTTATCGGGGCATACCGGCAGCATTTTTGAAGATAAACTGCAACGGGTAAAAAGTCGGAATGTTACTAACATTCTTGACTTGGGGAACATGCAGCACCAAACAAAGGCATGAGACCGGCAGAGTGAAGCATGCAGGTACCGAAGAGAACGTGACCACTGTGTGTGAAACGGTAGACCACAAGTGCGGTAAACCACAAAGACCAGAAGCAAACGTAGGCCTATAGTTTAACACGCCAGATATCCAAAGAAACGGATCTAACAAAGCGTAGCATCGTACAGATTATTTACTGCATTTTTGGTCGGAGGCATATTTTGTTTACCAACATGCTTGCTGTCTGTTATTGTTAGTTTTTCTTGCATTTAGCCTATATTTCACAAAGTAGTGTAACGACAAAATTAACATGTGGTGGGATAATCGCTTTGTTGCTAATTGTCTAGAATGCATCAGTGAAATAATTTGAAAATTTTGCGAAGATGTGGTTAATAAAAAGTGGGACGTTTTGGGGGGCACAGTCTATATTTATACGAAGCAAGGCCAATGAACAGCTAGGTCTACGCATTAGAAGGTCTACTAGGGCTGTTCGCTCATACATCAAATCTGGGGGGGGTACTGCATCGGTGCATCCACGTGCGTTGGCTAAGGGAGGTTGGGAATTATAACAACAGTATTGTGAAGTTGTTGGCTGACAGTTAGGTCTAGTTTTCATTGTTTGTCTCTGTTATGCATCTTGTCTGTTCGTGTGCCTGTCTGTCTCTGTCTGTTTGTTACCGAAGTGTTCTTTAATTGGTGAATAAAGGTTGATATATTATTCAACTGCGTCAAGACGAAGTGTGAGGTCATTGTTCTACGCTCTATGCTGATACACGGGAGCTCTTTGGGGACAGACGCTCTCTATAGACACACTGTAGTGAGAAAATAGATAAATCATGCGTGCACGCGCGCGTATCGCTGTGCACAATAAAAATGCGTCGTGTGTACCTAGACTATAGACCCTAATATTGCATCGTTACTTGTTAGGCCTATCTCTATCTGTAGGTTATGCATACTTAGCCCACCTATAGGCCTAGCCTATAGAGTGTAACTGTGTAAGACTACTTGTGTTTTGTGCTCAGTACGCCAAACGAGATTCTTGCACGGAAATGGGCCTACATGTAAGTAAACTATCACACAGGTATACACGTATATGCTTATCTTTTTTCGATTTTTTGGGCTTTACTGCAAATTACAGCAGAAGACTGTAGTGAAGCATTTTCGTTGACGCGATTGTTTGAACGGTGATATAGAAAGAGTCAAGGCGCGTACAGTGCGACGTAACTGAACGGAACTGAACTGAACTCGGCCGTTGGTCATTTCAGTTCAGTTAAGTTACGTCGCACTACGTACGCGTCTTTAAAAATCGCGTGCGCCAGCTGCTCGCGTGCAGAAGCCTAGCGAAGGCAAGTGATAAGTATGACACGGTAAGAAACACTAGCGATGACAGACGGAAAAGTCCCGTATACCTCGTGTTCTTGACCAGCCACCGCCAGCTGACGAATGCCGAAGTCTGAGTTAGTATAACGTGTACATTTTAACAATCTGGTAAATTTCCGCACAGATACAATATGTTTCGCCGCGAATGAGCTGGTATTAGTATTGTAGTTACAGCGACTATGCAGTACGGGGTTATACCACTCCAGACAGTGATGTGACATACTTAAACCACGCTCAGATTGCCTAGACTTAAGTCACTAAACCGTCGATTGCTTCGTGACACACGACTGCAGCCGAAAGTTGTGAAAACAGAAGGCAACCGGCGCGAGCTCAGTGTGGCTTGACGTCGTACACTGCATGCAGGTGTTTCGTCGATTGTGTTTGGTTATAGCGGCGGATTTTCTGTAATTAGCTTAATGCCACGGTGAGTGTAAGTTTACGCTTTACAGTAGTCTGATAGGTTTAAAATCTACGATCGCCTGCTTGTATCATCTTGTCGGCGGATTGGGTGACTACACTGGATAACATTTATGTTAGCATTACACGAGCTAATTACGCTGGTATTATTATCAGACTGTGTGTGCATTTATTAGTCATTATAATGGATGCAAAAATAACGATGCATATTTGTCTCACCTTAAACACAACGTGACTGAAGCCAAAGGATAGGTCGTTGGTATAGACAGCGACCCAGAAACAGATTGTCATTCGTTACTTTCTCGGGTCAACTTTCTATCCTTAGAGCAGCATGCTGTTTGGCCAGTGCATATTTTATGGTTTAGATGACCTAGTTTAGCAGCAGGGACACATGCACGCGTGTGAACAACCTGTTCTAAGTCGTTATGGCAGTAAAACAAATGTAAGATTGTAATAGTCAGTCCGACGCCAACCATATTTGGCTTAGGTCCTAAACAAAAAAAATGCGATCTCATAAAGATGTCTTAAACATACGATATTAAGACTGCGATATCGGACGACAAAAACCTCGCAAAAATAACGTATGTTTCGCGTAATAATGGTTTGTGCTATGAGGCAGTTTAAGGCTAACACCCGAGATTCTTGATCGGAAACTGGACGGACAGCCGCGTGTCACGTCGGCATTCGACGCTGGCGGGTTTTCTTGTCGGTAATATTGATTGACGTTTGCGTTATACAGGAGGCGCGTTTAACGTCGAATAGTGACTAACGTCACCGCACGTCACCTGCAGACCCATGGCACACCTGTGATAAGTATATACTGGGAACCGAAACCGCGAGACGATGAGTTTGGTGATAGTACGATCATTCCGGGGCGCCGTGGCGCGCTGCTGGCGCTCCTATTTGGCGATACTCGAACGCTACCCGGCACGGACCATCTCCATCAACACGGCCGTGCTCATGACGTCCGGTGACGTCATCGCTCAGCTGGTACTCGAGAAGCGTCGCGCCGGTGACTATGACGTGGTTCGTACGCTGAGGTTCTTCGGCGTCGGCCTGCTGCTGGCCGGGCCGACGATGCACGTCTGGTACAGCACGTTGGACCGCGTCGTTAAGGGCCAAGGCATCGCGACCGCCGTTCGCAAGATGTTCGCCGACCAGGGCTTCTTCATGCCCGTCTACCTGGTCGTTTTCGTCGGCGTTATGGGTGCTCTGAGGGGAGACAGACTGACCGACATCAGGTCCAAGCTGAAGCGGGACATGGCGCCTATGATGAAGGTGAGTTACAGCATCTGGCCGGCCGTTCAGCTGGCTAATTTCCAGTTCGTGCCGTCACGACATCGCGTTTTTGTCATCAACATCGTCTGTCTGTTCTGGAACACGTACATTGGCTGGCGTGCTGAGATGGCGCTGCGGCATGTCGAGTTTCCCGACAAAATCGTCTCATCCGATACCTAGCAGCTCGCTCACAGCTGGACTCACCTCATAGCTGCAGTGGATGTAGTTTATGCTACGGTATGTTTATAAAAAAAGTTTAAAACGTGTTTTACTTTTAAAAACAAACAATATGCGGTACATTTGCAGAACATATATACATATATATGTATAGCGCTGAACAGCGGCGTCAATCCATATTTGTTTTCTGAAGAGGGAAGTGTAAGATAGCAAAATTTTATCTGGAGGCAAAGTCACAGGTGATGGCTGATATCTCGCCCCTGTATTACGCGCGAAAGCAGCTACTGCTTTCAGCGCGTCTCAGCCATCGCAATTCTGTCTATCTGTCCGTCTGTCACACGGGTGCACGCTAGGATCACCAAATCTTTACCGTCGGCTGCCCGGAAGACTCTAGTTTCAGGAACCGTAAAGCTTTCCCAAAAATTCGAAGGGAGTCACCTTGAACGAGGGCGCTAAATAAGAGCGGGTGGGAAAAATTGCGATTTTTAGCCAATAAGTCGCTGCATTTTAATAACGGTGCGAGATAGGGCCTAAGTTACTATTAATCACTAATGGGAAGTCGTATATACGCTGGTCGATTGCCACCAAATTCATTGACCTTGAATGACCTTGAATGATCTTGAACGCGAAAATAGAAGTTTTGTGCACTTTTTTGGCGATTTTGGGCTACGAGACACATTTCAAGAGCGAACTGTGCCAAAATCAACCAGAAATTTGAGCCAATGCTCAAGAGACGCACGAAAGCCTGTAGCAGTTCCAGTTCAGTAGTTCAGCTGAAAATTGGGTTGTTCACGCTAAGTTAATATACAAATACCATATTCTCTATCTGGATCGCATAACGATAGTAGCGTGGCGCCACCTTGTGAATGATATAGACTTGTGTCGCAGCTCAAAATCGCCAAAAATCCATAAAACCCCCTATTTTGGCGTTTAAGGTCATTCAAGGTCATTTAATTCGGCGCCAATCGAGAGCCAGTGTACGACTTCCTATGATGACCTTAAGCAAAATTTCGTACAAATTTGATTCGGACTTTTAAAGTAATTTGAGGCAGACACTGTGACATTTTGTCAAATGATTATCTTTTTTCCAAGGAAGTAATGATGATGACAGTAACAACGACAGTTATGTTAATTTTTATTGTGTTTTGTCATTAATTGTGCAACCGAGCAAATAAGCCGCAATACGAGTTTTGCTTGTCTGTCTGCACGTCCGTTCTCCCTTTGTCCTGTTAGTGTGAGATTTTTTAGGGCAGTAGCAAACAGTTTACCAGTTTTTGGCTAAAATAAAGTTAAAGATGAGGGTTTGGGTTAAGGTCACGCAATGCAGTGTATAGCCTATACTTGTAGAGATAGGCGGACGGCCGCACAATATGTTGGCACTGGATCGAGATATTTTTCTACAGGGTGCGGAAAAAAGTAGCCCCCTAAAGTTTTTCGCTGTTTTCTCAGCAACCGCTTGGAATTTTAATTTGAAATTTTAAACATTTATTTGCTAAAACCCGTTACATCTAACTGCCAAATAAAATTTGATTCTGTTGAAAAGTGACGAAGTTATAGACTTTTTAACATGACCGCCTACCGATTTTTCAGCATTCAAAAATGTTCTGGCTTCAACGTTAATTTAATAACATCGTTGAAACAACACAGTTAACTAATGAT
>Ga0209367_1009016_pt1 | contig 13607 bp, 12 predicted proteins | sample WorMetLIZISLAND2_FD_187412 | JGI IMG/M metagenome (GOLD analysis project Ga0209367, IMG submission 187412) | Marine gutless worms symbiont microbial communities from Max Planck institute for Marine Microbiology, Germany - Olavius geniculatus... ... | reverse complement strand
CTGCATTTTCATGTCTCACTTTTTCCATTTTCACCCCTTATTTTTGGTGCCGCATTTTCATGTCTCGTATTTTCATTTCTCGCATTTTCAGCGTCCCCAGCATAATGGCAGCTAAGGTAATAGTCGCTAGCAACAAAAGTCATCATGATAACTTCAATAACTTGCCGGTTGTAGAGATAGGCCTAGTGCAAAACAGTGCAGGTTTTGTTTTGCTCTGGACGGCCACCTTGGATCTTGAACTAGGCCTATAGGCTGGTCGTTTAGGCCTAAACCTATACCTATGTTCAGGCTCTAAGGTGTAAAGTGTATGGCAAAATAATTCGTCACTTATTTAGGCTTAAGCTATAAACGAAAACTTACCGGCAAATATGCGGAAACTGACCTCTTCATTATGGCGTTCATTGCAAATTAGTGATAATTCGCTTGTTAATTAATGCTGTTTTGTCATCGGACCTGTTTTTAAATCACCAGTTTTTAAAAATTGGCGTAGTAGTTTGTTTTAGTTTTTTCCTTAGTCTTTGTGCTTGTGTTATAATTGTGTTTTGTGTGTTCATGGGCTTCGAGCCTGCTACTGAAGATAAATAAATAAATAAATTAATTAATGTAGTTCAAGTTAATATCCAATTTATAACAACGTTGCAGACAAACAGACACACATAGACATACAGCAAAAGGCCGGATTAATAGTACGGCTTTAGGCCTATACGCCTTTTGCGTGTTGCAGTGTTGAAGATCTACATGTATAGGCCCTAGTAAAATTATAAAAAAATACTCAATCAGGAGCGCATTTAGGATTTCAAGTTAGAAGGAGCGTGAAGTGCGGAGGTCTGGGGAAACAAAGTCCTTCAGAAGCTGAAGCTTTTTTGCGTATATAAAAACATAATTTTTGCAGCGGCGTAGCTAGGAAATTATTTCTGAAAAGACAAATCCAGTTTCCCCTCCCTTTCCATTCCTCCTCCCTTCCCTTTTCCTTTTTTTCCATTTCTCCCTTTTCCTTACGCCCCCTCTTTTGTTTTTACTTCAACATTCACGGACTTTTCCCTTTCTTTCCCTTTCATCCCCTTAGAAGTAGGGCCTTTGAATTTCAGCTTGGGGATCTGGAGGAGCGCTATGAGTCCCCTCCGAAATCAAATTAGGTGCATTATAGCCTTAAAATATAGGCCTAAGGTTTTGGTGACAAAAACTGGCAACTGGCAAAATTACTTTTCAGAGCCGCAAAAACAAACAAAAACGGTGAGATGACACAAATTCAAAAGTGGAAATTACAAGTAATCTGCGAGCAAGGCGAATGGAGCTGTTGTAGGTATGCAGAATAATTGTCGCATTAACTGTTATGTGACGTGCGTATTCTAGACAACTTGCATTAGGGCTGTTTGCCGAGTTAAGAGGGGCACCGTGCCCCCCTCTAAGTACGCGCTTGTCAGTCCTGAAAGCTGTGCGATTATGAATGCCCATGCATGCTTTAATCTGTTGGTTGTAGTTAGACAGCTGACATTACTATGGCAAGGGCAGCATCAATAACCACTGACCTGACAACTTGTTCCATCTGTCTGGACGTGTTTGATAACCCAAAGTCGCTGCCTTGTCTCCACGCGTTCTGCCTCAAATGTCTTCAAGCCTACTTCAAAAGCAATAATCCAGGAGACGAAGTGTCTTGTCCACTGTGCAGCGATGAGTTTCAGATTCCATCGGATGGACTTGGCTGTCTTCGGCATAATTTCTTCCTACAACAGTTGGTAGATATTCGAAAGTGTTCTAACGAAAATCACCGTGAAGTTCCGTGTGTTGTGTGTCTGGAGGAAAGCGGCAGCGGAGATGCGGAAGAGATAGCGACGGCGACTGAGTACTGTATCGACTGCAGGCAGAGGTTGTGTGAGCGCTGTAGCAGACCACACAGAAGAATGGCAGGAGGAGGACATCAACTGAGAGCTTCCGGAGCTGAGCTGGAGCAAGAGCTAATTCAGCTGCAAACGAATTATTGTAATAAACACAGTGACAAGCAGGTTGAGTTGTATTGTTATCAATGCAATGAAAATATCTGCTTAATGTGCTTCGCAGTGGATCACAGAAACCATGAAAACGGGGAAATTCCGGAAGTTGCCAAAAAGTTCAAACCAAAGATTGACAGTGACGACCAGCAAATTGTGTCCTCAATTACGGGTGTCCGTAACCAGTTAGAACACACAGAGCAAAATATGAGTAAATTCTTCGACGATGTTGATAACGTGATCGCGATGGTTCATAAAACCGGTGATGCAGTAAAGTATGTGGTTGACAATCACATCAGTGAGTTAGTATCTGAGCTACAGTCGATGAAGTCACACAGTGCTAAACAAGCACATGCTGTACAAGACCGACTCCAGCTGGCGTTGGTGGCCATGGAAAGCTTTCACACATACTGCAGAGAACTGCTGGACAAAGGTGGACCGAGTGACGTCACACGATCGGCGAGTGAGTTACACGACAGAGCAACAGAATTGCTGCAGAATGACTTCACTGCACTCAACTTCCATCCACCTCACATGACCTACACACCCGCTGACGTCACGCAGCTTACTCGCTCGAATCTCGTTGGAAACGTCAGCACAAAAAGTGAAGAACAAACAGGTATATAGACTAGTTGACGTCCAGATATCCGAGTATCTACATGTGGACTATGTGGACTTTTGGGTTTGGCTGGTGCATTTGTACACATTTAACAGCGGTGCTACGACATATTTGAATACGGTGTGATTATTAGTAGTCCTATTGTTTCAAATTTTACGATATCTGCTGGTGAAATAGTTATCAAGATCCGCTAATGTCAGCAGCTGAAGATAATGTATGAACAAGAGTGTGGTAAAAAAGTGCCCCTTGGTGTGCATGATGCAGTATTTTTGCTTCATTTAATGTAGGTGAATATTTGCGATATCTGTGAGAGTCTGAGTAGGCCTATATAGGCCTACAGCAACGCTTAATAGTGGTTAATAAAATTTAGTATTGTTACATTTTGCTACCGCTGTAAGTATCACTGTTGGCTGTGTGTTATTCTGATACGGTGACCTTAGTTCAGCCTACATCACGGCTCCAAGTTGGGACACGGCGAGAAAAAGAAGCTTGTCAGCAGCTGAAACAAGCGAGTGATACAACAACAAGACCAGAAGATAAGTTGAGACAAACCGCAGACACAGAAACACAGCTACAAACGCAGCTGGAAAAGACGAAACTGGATACAAAATACCCGAATAGTAAGACTTGTGGCTTATCAATGCACTGTAAAACTGTGTAGCATACCGGTACTTAAATATAGAAAGTAGACAGAATTTTTGCTTCGAATTTAACCGCATCTGTTGTAACTATACACAAATTGTGAACATCTTCCTACTGTGTTCTGTGATATAAAAACAAATCATTTAGGCTTGTTTATTTTTTGGCATGCATGTGATATGTGCTACAGCGGCACGTGTGCTTCAGACGCTGGTTCGTGGCATCATAGGCAAGGAAGTCCGTGGCGTGACGTCACTGGACAACCTGCTGTACGTGCTGCGTAGAGGAACGTCATCATGTCACATTGAAGTCTACGACAAAGACTCTTACTGCTTACAGCGAAAATTAACTGTTCGCGAGCTCGGCGCCGCAGATGACATTGCAACTTGTAAGCATGAACGTTGTGCTTATGTTTCTGATAGCGGCAATGCGTGCGTGCATAGAGTAGCATTGCCTGCAGGCGCTGATGTTAGTAGCTGGCCGGTAAATGACAAACCAGTTGGTATCTCAGTTGTAACAGATTCACACTCTGTTCTTGTTACTTGTTGGCTAGTGGGTAAAATAAAAGAGTTCAGTACAGATGGTCAGCCAATTCGTGAACTCCAACTATCAGGAGATGTCCCATCACCACAGCACACAATCCAGTTGTCCAGTGGACAGTTCATGGTATGCCACGGTCTGCCTAGTGACAAATTCCACCGCGTGGGTCTGTTAGCTTCTGACGGGCAAATAGTTACGTCGTTTGGCGGATCACTGGGTTCAGGCAGACAACAGATGAATGTGCCTCGTCACTTGGCTGTTGACAAAGATGGATTTGTATTTGTTGTTGACCTCAACAACCGCCGAGTGTTGTTGCTGTCAGCATCACTGACCTACATACGTGAAGTAGTCTCACGTGACCAGCTCAAGGGTAAGCCATACAGACTGTGTTTAGACGAAGAAAAAAACCGTCTGTATGTCGCATACAATAACTTCGTCAACGGAGGGCAGGTTGTGGTTATGAGCATTTAAATGTCCATTATGTGTCGAAGTGCTAAAATTAAGAATGCCCGTCTAAGGAGTTTCCTGAAGTCGAGGGCATTCCACAAAGTATGGGCTTTTACATACATAATCATTGACACTTTTGCTTTTTTTGTAATTTGTGGTCGGTGGTTTTGTGTTGAATGGCATCTGTCATCTAATTTTGGTTTATTCTTCGATTACAACTTTTAGGTCTTGAGATATTGTTGGTCCAGGAAATTTTAAGTTTTAATGTTTTTTTTGTGTTAATGACTTTACGTGCTCTGTTACACAGTTATGCCAAATAACTTAGCTACATGTATGCGAGGCTTTGTAGTTTTATGGGCAGTACTGTTATGAGAGCTATGACTTACTATTAGTACCTGACTGTCCCATGCGTTTGCTTATAGCAATTTCCGTTGACACTGTTTATTTTGATGTGCAAATGAACGATAGTGATGATAACGATAATGTTGATGACTAAGCTTATATTTATAGACCTATATTGACGATCGTTATTATGCCATTTTCCGCTCCTGCAGCATCAGCTCAATACACACACGCATCTTTATTCACCGTATTCGGTATACAAAAAATAAACAAGAAATAAACAGAGAAAATAATAAAACTTAACTAGAACTTAACTAAGACTTAACTAAAATGTAATATAATGTTCATAGTCAGAACTCATTTGATGCAGCAAGACAGCAGAGATGACATACAATGTTATTACACTGGCTGATCCGTGACAAAAAAATTTCTTTTACGTCTAGAAATTGCATCAGTCACAGGTAAACAATTGAACATATTTATACATTCAGCAATAACGTCATCAGACCTAGTCTGAAATATTTTGCTGAAACAACTCTTTATGATATACGATACCTTGAGTTTCTTGCGCTTCTGCTTCACTGACGAAGAAAGTAATTTGAAGTCAAGGTGTCGCTATCATGTAGTTAATATATACGTGATTTACTGTACATAGGGACTGCATGCATAATGTGCTTTATATATAATGTGCTTTATGCTTAACACTTGTTTGCTGCTCTGACTATTTGACTGACTGACATTGACTTGTTTGATAGTGTAGTGTGTAGACCATCTTTATTTTTAGATTGTACTGCTGTAGTACCGGGCGTTCCAAAAAGCGGGGCCTCAGTTTTGATTTTGCGATATCTTCAGCAAAATATATACCGATTTCAACTATTTTCACTGTGACAACAAGAAATGCATAACGAACAAAAATAAAATCACGCTGCACACCTTACCTTTATTGTGTAATTACGCTACTTAGCAAAACACACACCACTCCCAAGATTGACGTTACACCTTTGCTTTATCGGTGTTGATGGCTCATCAGCTTAGCAACCTCAAAACTGAAAAGTAGACACTAATAGGCTCTACGTAATAATTAATTGGCACAATGTCTCAGCTCGCATGTAGAATTATAGGCCTAGCGATCTACCTCAAGAGGAACATCTTTCAATTTGAGTTGAACTGACGTAATCCCACTATTAAATAGCGATCGTCTTTCGGTATTCTACTCATGGCCTATACGTATCCGTGCGTCATTAAAAGTTACAAGAAATTTGAGCTAATGCTCACGGGACGCGCGAAAGCCAATAGCAGTTACTACCCGCAGGCAGTCAGCCATCGCAGTACTAACCGGGCCCGGCGTAAAGTAACTTCGTTTCAACCGAAACGCGTTACCATCTACGCCACGCCACCAACACCAGTACCCTGGCGCCACCTTGTGAATGATATAGCCTTGTGTCGCAGCAAAAAATCCATAAAACTCCTTATTTTGCCGTTCAAGGTCATTCAAGGTCATCGAATTCGGCGCCAATCGAAAGCCAGTATACGATTTCCTATTAGTGATTAATAGTAACCTAGGCTTTATCTCGCACCGTTACTGAGATACAGCGAGTTATTGGCCAAAAATTTTGCCTACCCCCTCTCATTTAGGGCCCTCGTTCGGGATGACCCCTTTCGAATTTATGAAAAAGCTTTACGGTTGAAACTAGAGTCTTCCGGGCAGCCGAAGGTAAAAATTTGGTGATTCTATCTTGGACCGTTTTTGCTTGAACATGAACGTGTTTCGAATTGCTGTGTAGTACAATTTTATTTTGTAGTTGACATAACATTGTTTGTTGGTTTATTTATATTTTGTCTGACGTTTATATCAAACTTTTTCAGTGGCGCAATATATAGGCCTAAGCTCTGTAATAGGTGCGTAAAAAGCGTAGCACATTTGGTGCATGATTCTTGAGTGTAAGACTGCTTGTATGAGGCTGTTTAACCACCTGAATGACGTTCAAACGAGAACTGTTGCTATTATTTCGCTCATTCGCTGAATGGTTCGCCTCTGTATAATTTGTAGTCAGTAGACGGACGGACTAGCAAAACCCACAGGATGGCCGCACAAAAGTGCACTGATGTAATGTTTACGTCATAAGTTCCAGATCAGCAATTCGGCATTAACACGAATCGTGCGAACATTGCTATTTTTAATCAATAACACTTTGATTACACGTTACCCAATCTAAATGCTAACGGATTTTTAAAATTCTTTTACTGCCTAATTTAGCGTACAATTAGCAATAAGATGATTATTGAATATCCCACCAAATCTTAACTGTGTTGCTACACTAACTTGTAAAATATAAATGTACGAAAAACCAGCAATATTAGGCAGGATGCGTGTTGGTAAACGAAAAACACTTCAGACAAGAAAACACAGTGAGTGATTTGTACGATGCTACACTGTGTTAGATCCGTTTCTTTAAAAAGTGTGCTTGTTGAATGATGTGTTTGTTTCTGGCATTTCTGTCTTAGCGGGGCTACCAGTTTTTTCACAGTGGTCACGTTCTGTTCATTTTGTGCATGCATCAGCCTGTCAGACTCGTGCTTTTGGTCGGTGCTTTGTGTTTGCCAAATCTTTTTAATAACATGCCCAGTCTTTTTTTTTGCAGTTTGTCTTTGAAAATTTTATCAGTATCCTCTGAAAGTTGCATTTTTAGACTGGTACACGTTCTTAATAAAAGCTTTATCTTTATTGTTAAATGACATGTTAGGCCTACATTACCAGTATGCAATGCAGTTGGAGCCTGGTGGGATAAATAATAATCACATTATTGCAAATTGTCTGCAGAGTGCGCCAGTGAATAAATTTTGAAAAAAATTGGTCAATTATCGGCGAAGATATTGACAAAAGTAAAGTGCCACGTTTTTTTATGGCCCACGGTGTATATTGAGTAACTTGTAGGGCAACGTTTTTGACAGAATAGCGAGTTAGAGACGAGTTAGAGACAAAACCCCATTAGCCAGGGAAGGCAGAGGGCCCAGCCCCCGCAATTTTCTAGACGAAATATAAGCATACGTAAAAACTGCACAGAATTTGCCAATTTAGTCCTTTTTTGGAAAAAATAATTAAAATTGTTGCCACCAAATCTCATCTTTTAAAGCTAAAATGCACCAAATTTGATTTCGGCTGGGGCTCCGCCCTAGACCCCACTGGGGAGCTCACAGCGCTTCCCCAAACCTCCTAGCTAAATTTTAGGAAGTCTTACTTTTATGGGAAAGGAGGGGGAGAAAAGGAGAGGGCTCGGGAAGGGAATGAAAAAATAAAGGGAGAGGGGCGGAAAGAGAAATAACAAAAGGAGAGAGGAAGACGAGCCCCCAATTGAAATTTCTAGCTACCGTACGCCACTGACCTTATTGCTAATAGTAAGGTGTTTAAGCGCTATACGTGTGTATGGCTGCTGTATAGGCCTACATTTTGGCATTTCTGTGGGAAAGCATCATGGTAACCTGAGAATGTTTCAGTATATTGCGTAACTTACTGTAAAACGTTGTAAAAGTTTGTTACTCCCATGCGCAATTGTTGTTAGTTTGTTACTGCTGCTGCATGTAAATATATGTACTGACGACAGAAACAAGCTGAACTGTCAGTTCGTTCGTTTTGTATAGTGCATGCTGCCATATGAACGCAACTTAACTGGCGATTCAGTTCAGCTCATATCTGTCGCTTGTACACGCCTTAATATACCTCGGCGTATGAAACTGCTAGCTCATCATGACAACACAGCGTCGTATACTAAACTAAAAGCGTTTTTGGGCCTACATATCAAACTAAGGAAACGCATATATACGTAGGTTGACATAAGCTTAATTCCGCACTTTTTATTGGCACATTTGTCCGGACGCCTGACAAATTTCATTAGGAACTCGCCTTATGTCGAACAATCACTTTGGAAATTGTCAGTTGGGCGCGTCAAAAACGGTACTTGGTGCTACTCAGTGCATGTACAGTATACGGTGTGAAGTGGCCAAGTAGGGTGGTTTTTACCGATGATGCGGTAGTCCAACAAGTAATTTGAGCAAAGCTCATAAGACGCGCGACAGCCTAGCAGTTCCTGTTCGCAGGTTGTCTTGGTCTATCTCCAGCCATTTCGTCGCAATTCACTGTTGAAATGTGTGCTGCAGCCAAAAATTACGAAAAATTCAACAAAACCCCTTTTTGGGGATTCAAGGTCGTTCAAGGTCATCGTTTTGACACAATACCACAGTGTGACGGACGGACAGACAGACAGACAGACGGACGAACGCCTCGACGATGGCGAAGCGTAAAAAAGCGGAGACACGGGTAAGTTTTTTTTTAAATCTCGTGTCTTCTTTACGATAATGCAGCGTTGTTATTTAGATCTCTATCGTGGTCTAAGTCGTTAGCACTACACGGTGTTTCATAAAAAGGACCCCTGTTTCGTTCTTTCATAATTCACTCAAATGATAATCAATTTACATGAAATTTTTACCAGTTGTAGCTAAAGAAATAGTAATTCAAAATATTTTAACAAAATATGGCAGTTAATTAAATATTTTTGTTAGGCGTGGCGTAACGCTGACGTCATAATATGTCACGGGTACAAGCTTGCAAGTCTCAACTGGTGCTGACAGTTGCTACCCTGCTCCTGTGGTGAAAAATCTGGTTCGTTGATGACAAATCTTTAAAGTTTTACAGTTGCAGCCAAAAAAACGTGCAAAGCAATCACATTTACGTGTCTGTGAAGATAGTTGGACTTTCACATGTTCGAGCAAGACAGTGCACTAGCACACCGAGCTTGCGAAAAGGTTGAGTTTTTGGATCGCGAGACGCCTGATTTCATGTCCCCATGTTGCTTAGTGCTGACACGATAAGCATTTTTCATTAGCAAACCAGATTAAGTTCACCATCGAAGCAGGGTAACTGACAGCAACTGACAGCACCAGTTGAGACAAGCAAGCTTGTACTCACGATACATTATGACGTCAGCATTAAGTCATGACTAGCAAAAAAATATTTAGTCAACTGCCATATTTAGTTTAAATATTTTGACTTAGTATTTTTTCAGCTGCAACTGGTAAAAGTTTTGTGTAAATTGATCATCATTTGAGTGAATTGCGAAAAAAAACAAAAAACGGGGTCCTTTTTATGAAACAGCGTGTAGTTTGGTTTGGATGATGATTTCCGTGGCATATGGACGAAAAACTCCAGCAGTGCACGTGCGCGTCTTTCTTGTAGAAGCGATCACTTGACAGCCGCGAAACCGCCGATCACGGCGTTTGACCAGCTACAGGCCACACTTTGGCTTCAGGCGAGGACGCGTGACCTCACTGACCTCGTGACGGCGATACACTTCCACCTGTCTGTACCAAGGCACCTCACAGCTTCTGTGCACGGACCGGAGTCTGTCCGTCCGCATGCTCCCTGATCCCCATTACCAGTGGCGTCCTGGCAAGGGGAAGAGACGGAAGGGGTCATTTTCTTTTAATTTTCAGTGAGTCAAACTTTTCCTGTGAAAACATTTCTTGCTGAAAATTTGAAGTTGAAAATTTTACATTTTGGACAAAATTTAGTTGCAAATTTGAAATTTTGAGCATCCCTGATCTTCTGTGTCGGAAATTTGCAGCTGTCGATCGGAAAATCGCAACTTCCTGCACCCCAACGAGTCCACGACGCCGCTGTCCATTACCTTCATGCACATAGATGCCGCCGGTCGGTCACGTTCGATGACAGTATAATTGTGCATCTACGGTGACGGTGATGCTGCAGACACGGATAATTAATCGATCGCACTGATCGAGGAAGTGCGCTATTACAGTGTTTATACACGGCGGCAGGTGTTTCAGTGGCGGCGGCACCAGAAAAGGTGAAGGTCAGCGACGCGCTATTGTTCAGCAGTGCATACAGTTCACAGCGAATTATTGACGCATTCTCACGGGTCCGCAGATACGTACGTGAGTGCACATCGATAAAAATGAAAATCGTATTATTTAATATTTCGTTTAAAGTTGACTCGAGCCGTCGCGCCTTTGAATGCCGCATTTTGACTCGCCATGTGCACAAATATGACAACATCTGGTCTTTGTCAGAAACCTGAATCGAACGATGGCTTTTCAAACATCTGACGTCGATCAACCGCTGTTTGAATGTATGTAATGTCACATTCGTCAGAGCTTTCTTGACCATGGCGATTTGTCTGCCAGCGTTTTACGCATTAACACCGTGGTCATGTAAAACAGTACTAACTCTAGAATGTAGTTAAAAGATTCATTTGGATAATTTGTGGGTTTGACTGTATAAGGGTGGTGAACAACTCAATTGTCAGTGACTTCGGTATTTGACCAGATTCTTTTGCCTGGTTTTCGGAGACAACTACATGAAACAGAACGAAGATATTCCTAATAGAAAAGTATAGACCAGAGACTCTAGTTTCTGACAGAACGAAAGTTATGCAGATATTCACGTCAGTTGCATAATTTTTTACGCGCGAAAGTAGCTACTGCTTTCAGCGCGTCTTAGCCATCGACATCTGTCAGTCTGTCTGTCTGTCCGTCCGTCCGTCCGTCACACGGGTGGATCAGTCAAAAACGGTGCAAGCTAGGATTACCGAATTTTCACCGTTGGCTGCCCGGAAGATTCTAGTTTCAGGAACCGCAAAGCTTTTCCATAAATTCGAATGGGTCACCCTGAACAAAAGCGCTAAATGAAAGGGATAGAAAAAATTGGCGATTTTTAGTGAATAAGTCGCCGTATCTCAATAACGGTGGGAGATAGGGCCTAGGTTACTATTAATCACTAATAGAAATTCGTACACTGGCTCTCGATTGCTACCGAATTTAATGACCTTGGATGACCTTGAATGCCAAAATAAGGGTTTTTATGGATTTTTGGCAATTTCGGGCTGCGATACAAGTCTATATCATTCACAAGGTGGCGCGACGGAACTATCCTTATGCGATCCAGAGAGAGAATTTGGTATTTGTATATTAACTTAGCGTGAACACCTTAATTTTCAGCTAAACTACTGAACAGGAACTTCTATAGGCTTTTGCACGTCTCGTGAGCATGAGCTCAAGTTTCCCGTATATTATAAGCTTGGAATTTCTGAATGCAGTCCGATTTGGCTGAGTTCTAGAGCACATTTACATAAATTGCACTGGTGCCGGCATTCTGATTGGTCGTCGTATTGTCATCTGAAACACACAAAACAACTGTTAGGTAAATTACATCACCCAACCGTAATCGACGGCGTGTTGTGCCTGGACGCACGTGTGATAGACGAGTACAAACGCGAGACGCTATCAGTCGTCACGCTAGAGTGAAGTGAGATTATAGGCACTTATAACACCCCAGACACTACGGTGAAAGACAAGAGGACTAAACAGATCATTATGAGACTGATGCAAATAAAACTGAAATTGCTTTCGCTGCAGAAACTGAACGTTAACGACTTTACCCTATATATTCGCCATAATGTTAGAAGCAGAGCACCGTGTAGGGCTGTAGTACTAAAGCAGTAAACTTGGTGTGATGCACAGCTGCAGCAGCTACAAATTCAGTAGCGTATTTAGAAAAAATGTGAAGGAAGACTGGTTTACATATTTCTACGTTAGACCTAGCCTACTCCTTTCTTCTTATGGCTACTGTTCCTGTTTTTGTTAATTATTTTTTCGCTTTTAAAGCTAGGCGGGCACAACCCGCCAGATACAAAATTACGGTGTACATGAAATAGCCGATGCGTACGTCGTCTAGCGGCGTTTGATGCTTATGTCGTCAATTGGTTGACGTTGCAGTATTGAGCTGCTGTCGAAGTTTGCGAATATTCGCCGTTTCCAATCGACGCCACTATCGTCAGTGCATCGCTGTACAATTCCCTCTCGATTCTGTCCGGTTCGTCGTTAACATTAACATTGGCCATTCGATCAACATCTGCAAAATAGCAAATCCAAAGTGGCGAGTTCGCTTCTCGTAAATTCAAAACAAATTTCAGCATTTCTCAGTACACATTAACGCAATGTGCAAATATCCTTTTAAAATTACCGGCAGCAGAAAATCGTATAAATCTTTTTTTGTGATTTTAAATGCATTTTCAAGTTTTATTAAAGTCGCGATAGTAAGAACAATGGTAATAAAAACCAGAGTAATTTGACTAAAAGCAGAATCGGTGTCAAATTTTCGTTTGTATTCGCCAGGCAACAGCACAGAACTGTCGGTTTGGCAATTTAGCTAAGGGTTTAAGAACCGCATCCAATACAGTATGTCTTTGGACCCCATAAAAATGCATCTGCCGAATTTCATCCAAGTCAGAGGGTACAAACAGACAGACAGACAAACCACGCTAGAAAAAATGTGTAGAAGTAAGCAAAATTGCTTTCCATACAAAAGCGCCTTCGCCTAATATTAAAGCACATTTAGCTCGCACTAGTACAGTACTGTCTTCACAATTTTTGGCTGCAGTGGTGCATCATAAAGCAAAGAGCGATGTAGTCTATGTGATCCGAGTGTGGTTAAAGTTTTAAGTACGATACCGCACTGTCTGGAGTGGTATAAGCTCGTACCGCGTACTCACTAATCCACTCCAGCAGTGCGGTATCTAGTACATACCGGCAGTACGGCTGAGTAGCAGAGTCGTATAGCTGGGCTCCAGTGAATTGTTGTCGCGTGTCGCAAGTCTCTGATATTGAGCTGACAGTGCCGCTTGTCGATCTCCACTCCATTCAGTGTCATCACCTCCTAGAAATCATACCAGCTGGCAGGAAACGAGTGTAATACCCCGTTTACACGACCAAGCAAACGTCGAGCAAACATCGAGCAAATATGATGCATGCACAAAGCATAGCCTACACGAAACTAACATCAAGCAAACGTCGAGCAAACATTGAGCTGGCTCGTCCAGCTAACATATGGCCAGCTCGTCGAGCCAGCTCGTTGAACCAGCTTGATCGTGTAAATGGGGGGTATAACGACTGTGTTAAAACGTACTTATTTCATGGTCGCGATAGACGGCCTGTTGTGCCAGGACGCACGCGTGATATAGAAG
>Ga0209367_1009015_pt1 | contig 13609 bp, 4 predicted proteins | sample WorMetLIZISLAND2_FD_187412 | JGI IMG/M metagenome (GOLD analysis project Ga0209367, IMG submission 187412) | Marine gutless worms symbiont microbial communities from Max Planck institute for Marine Microbiology, Germany - Olavius geniculatus... ... | reverse complement strand
CTTGTTTTCGGCTTTGTTTTAAGCTTGCGGTAAGCCTCCAACATTGCAACCCACACGTAATAGTCAACTAGGTTTATATTTGGCAAATTTGGAGGCCATTGGTTTTTTGTGATGAAATCTGGACAGCTGGCCCGCAGCCAGTTCTGTGCGCTGCGCGGCGTTGCGCGCTGTGTGTGCTGACGCGCCGTCCTGCTGGAAGATGAATCCGATGTGCAGCCGGCGATTGCTGTAAAGGAACGATAATTTAATGATAATTTCTAAACAAAATAAATTATTGTTTATTAAAACGTCACTATGACTTCATCGGCATTAACGTGATAACCGGTTTTTGAAAATTAAATAGCATTTTTATCTTAAACGTTTTTAATGCTGAACAATCAGTAAGCAGTCATGTTAAAAAGTTTATAACTGCGTCGTTTTTCAACTTAATCACATTTTGTTTGGCTGTTAGATGTAGGACGTTTCTGCAAATAATCGTGTGGAATTTTAGATTAAAATTTTAAACGGCTGTTGAGAAAACAACAAAAAACTTTAGGCGGCTACTTTTTTGCCCCACTATATATAATATTTATCTACGCCTAAATTTAGCTCAGCCAAATTGAACTCATTAAATTGCATATGGCAATAAGAGAATCGTAGGCCTCTTACTGGATTAAATACTATTTCATTTATACAGCATTTTAAAATAATGTTTAAAAGCCAATCTGAAAGAAATTGTTATGTATCCATGTGGTCAAAAACCGCTAGCAGTTTCTGCCAAAGTTAAACGGTGAAGCTACAAAAACGTATCGAGTTCCTGTCGCTATGAAGTAAGTTGATAAATAAGTAAAAAGTGAAATAACTTTTGATGCGCTATTGTTTCTCTTCTACGTTTTATTCGCACAGCGGTATTGCGTCACGTACGGTAGTTTTTTTCAAATAAACGCTGGACTCAGTTCGGCACGCGTGTCAACGACTGTGCAGAGAGGGTAGAATGAGAGGCTGGAACACGAGTGTGAGTGGATGAAGAGTGAAAACAATTGAGGATGCTGCTGGTGGTGGTGCGGTGCTTGTTGGATGACAGTAATTGGCATAAGATGAGACGCGGCTGCTGCTGCTGCAGCTGTCTCAGCTGAGATGTAATCTTAAGTCTGTGGAAGGTGAGTTCAAGTTGCTCGAAGGACGCGTTCTGTTTACGTCGTCGCTTACATCAAGTGCTTCTCGACCCCACTGTCTCTCCCCAAACGAACATTTTTGCATAAACAGACGATTTAGACGTTATTGATCATATTATGAGACTAATACGTGCAATTTAACAGAAAATTTATTGTCATACAATTTATGATCTCACAGCTCCGAAAACTGTCAAAATCAGTATTGCTTAGCTAAACTCACACGAAGATAACATAACAGATACAGTGGATAAGTAAATACTTCTTTAGGCATATTACGAGAGCTGATGCAATATGCGACTAGCCCTGAAATTTAAAAATTAGCGAGAAGCAAATTGCACACTGCCCATTGCTGATACATAACAAAATATGCTTTATCTAGATGTAACTTATTAGAAAAAAATAAATGTGAGTATTTTTTACTATATACAATAAGCAGTGTCGCAGCTAGGCCTATATCTTATCAGATATTTTTACAAGAGCAGTGCAAAAAGACAGGTGTTTCCAGTCAGACTGTGTCAACGATAAGATCTGCCGAAGAAGAGAGGTGTGAGTTAGAGTAACTTCGATGCATGCAAAAGTGAAATTAATTAAACCCAGGTGTAAACAACAGATTAAACAGTAAAAGAACAGGTGTAATCTCGTAGATGACAGGCGAATCGTAGTACCACTCGGCTGTGTGACCTAGCGAGGCTGATGCAGTGGCCGTATGGAAGTCGCAGGACAATAGGCCGCGGCTAGCCAACGTTCTTCAGCTGCGATCGACTGCATTTTTATGGCATTTCGCCACGCCATTCGCTCATTAATCGGCAGCAGTTTCACACCGGTAGGCCAGCCACCGTGCTAGTGTATTATAGTTCGACCCACCGGTCACTACTGGTACTAGAGAAACGGAATTGAACGTTGTAACGACTAGCGACATTCTGATGACTGTGCGTGATGCTTTTGTTGATGTCGTGCTTCAAACGACAAGCTACGAACTCGAACTCGAATTACTCGATGACAGAGACCGACTCAAAACATCTTGAGACCCGCCGGCAGCTGCAGTACGGGGTCTACTGCATGATAGCATTGAAATATGATCACAGATACAACAGCACATTCAGAACACAAGTCATAGCTCCATAAATTATAATTGCTAACTGAGTTCTATTGCAAGTTTCGATCGGTTTTGGCGGTTTACCTGAGCGTGTTGGCGTTACGTATCAGACAAACACGACAGCTTCAACGCGAGGAGCAAAAAAGAGTAAACGACTTAAGTAAATAAATAAATAAACTGATTGATTGTGTCTACTAATTTTGAGAAAATGTAACAGATAAATTTGAACACTTATTTAAGCAGGTTTTTTAAAAAAAAATCGTGCATTTTGATTTGTTTGCTGTACGTACTATCTTTATGTACTAAATTTCGAATATACGAGCACAACTGTCTTTGCAAAACGGTTTCGTGACTTACCCCTGCATTGTTTGACAACTGCAAATGCGTGTTATATGTGAAACAACGCTACGTTGTTTACCGTAATTTTTGTTGCTACATGTAATATTGTAACAGTGACAATGACGTGTATGCATGATGATACCGGTAACACTGTTTTTAATTTTATATAATGGGGTAAAAAACGAAAAAGCAGAAATTGCATTTTTTCTCTTTCTTATTTGTCTTCTCTTCTTTAGATCCCGACATGTGACGACGCAGACACCCGCGCATCATTTCGAAGCGAAAAGCGCATTTTACAGCATACGATTTGTACGAACTTAACGTACAAGATTTTCACCTTGCTGTGTATATGCAGCTCGTTGTGCAACTTTCTGCGTATTTTTTGTGACAAGTTGTGCAAGTGGTTTTGTCTTAGCGGTGCTTATGTAACGTCGATGACGATTTTGACGATGTTTCAAACTGTTTGTAGCGGCGATTCACGACAGCCGCTACTTGCCGGACAGTCAGCTGTTGCAGCGGCTGCACCATCGCATACACCACGGCAATCATCTTTACACAGACGTCGGACTCGTCGACTCCGACAGTGTTCTACAGGTTGTTATTTATACATGTACGAACACCTGAGTATTTTTGATTCGAGTCCGCCTATACCCGCCATTCCGAATGGCGGCCATTTCGAGGGGCAGCCAAAACATGTTTTAGACGACGAAACGCTAGACTCATTTTGACACTGACCCTAACCCTAACCTAACTTTTGTTTCTAATCCTATTTTTAACCCTGTCCTTAACCGTGGCGGCCATTTAAAATGGCGGACAGACATCGATTTTTCTGTAAACAAAAACTATCTGCTGGACCAACTGGTTTTGACCAATTTATTCAGCATGCATGATTCATTCTACTTTACTTTTTTGTGTGTTATATGTAAGACATACTTTGTCCAAATTGTCCCTGCGTTTACTTTGAGACAGGACACATTTCCTGCGATTATTAATAAAATATATACAAAGTTTGCACCAATAAACACATAATATAAACTGCATGCTCAGTTTGAAACGTAGCAAGTGATAGGGGGCTATTTTAGTTCTATAAGCATCTCGATTTCTTTTTCAGGATTGTATGTACTTCGCTGCCTGTTACTGACACTTTTCCGTAAAACATTTTCATTTGTTTACCATTCATGTTATGTATTTTTTGGCTCATTTTTGCTATTTTTTATTTATCCGAAGAGCGCGGGCGTTTGCTGTGGTTTCAGGCACTAAACGGTTTTCTATTCATCGTAACTTGCGACGGAGAAGTTTTCTTCGCGTCGAATACGGTCGAACAATACCTCGGATTTCACCAGGTACAATTTCTTTTTATCCACAGCATTATCATTTATTGCTCCTACTTTACAGCACGACGGAAACGTAAATAAACAAATCTGTGTCGCAAAACATGCGTTGCAAGTACAGCATACAGTTTCTCGTTTTCTTAATGAGATTATGCATTTATAAAGTGTAACATAGTAATTAGTGGTGTCTGGTAAAAAGGTTAAGTCCGGTGTTGTGGGAAATTTGTCGCATCTGAAAAATTCTTTCCACCACCATATTGTCATAATGTAACTAACGCTAACCTTCACGCTAACCCTAACCTTAACCCTAGCCCTAATCCTAACCCTAATCTTAACCCTACTCATAACCCTTACCCTAACCCTAAATTTAACCCTATTTTTAATCTTAACCCTAACCCGTACTGCTGCGTTTGGGAATAATTTTCCGGTGCGACGAATTTTCCACTACACCGGTACTTGCTATAGCGCTTCTTACATGAGGCAGATCCGTGACCAGAACTGCTTTACAGTCTTAAAAGTGGCAGCTAATCGGCATGAGCCAATGATACCGCAGCGCACTCTGCATTCGGCCATACATTGCCCGGTCTGCAATCAAAATAAAATCGAAATAATCTCAAGTGATGTGAAAAAATGATGTTGAATACAAAGCAAAAAGGATAGCATTAGACGGCAGCTTTGGATTTTGACACCTGCAGCGCATCACGTCGAACTAGAAAAATTGCGAAATTCAAGCGCGGGGGCGTACAACAGCGATCGATCGATCGATCGTTGCAATGCGCATGCGCGTCAGAGCGGATTTCCGGCGATGACAAGTTCTCGGGTCGCAGACACTCGGTATAAGACGCGCGTCGGTCGGCGTCTGCTGCTGGCCGGCTGAAGTTTACTTATTTTCTCGCTGTCTCTGCCGAGTCGCGTGATGCTGGCAATTATTGCAGTGCGGACGGGGAGGCGACTTTGGCGCATCCTCGACGAGCGAGCGCCGTGCGATAATAGCGCAGGATTGCTGCCTTCTTGAGGTGAGACCGGCAGATTGAGAAAGCGCCCTAATAGTTGCAGCGCGCCGTGGCACTAGGCGCTAATGAACCCCGATCATGCGATGTTCGTGCGCCGAGGTTAGCACCGGCTCAGATCGATCTGCAATGCTGATGATGTTGCTGATTTCGTCTGCTTGTCAAGAGAATTCTGTCGCACGCTTGATAGAGTTGTTGCATTAGAGTCTGCGCATTAGTCGTCCCTTTTTTGCCGCACACACAGCTTGACAAAATTCGGTATAATATTAATCTTGGGTTTTACGTAGTATTGTCGTTATTTTATCGATATTATTATTTAGTTAAATATTTTTTTTCTGACAAGTGGTTCTATATTAGCTTTTATTTTAATTTTAGTTCACTTTTATGTGATTAAGTTTATTGTGCTGGTGTCGAAATAAAATTAACTACATGTACAACCTTGTTTTCTAGCTTTTCATAAACGTCGAAAATCTAATGTCAAAGCGGACAAACTATGCTCACTTTGCACTGCTAATAAGGTTCGATGGTGGTTCTTTGGTCGCTTAGGTGTGGACTCCAAGCTACATTTACGAAACATCGCACAAATTCACCTGCACTTCGCGGCAGGTATTTATTTTAAGCGCAGCGGATCAGGTGGAGATGATCATTGCTGCTAGTGGAATGAGTGACGGGAACTCGCTATAGCAGATGTCGGTCGGGAATCGTGTCCATGCGATATCTCGCTCATTCGATTACTCTCCGTTTCAGTCGTCGCACTGACAGTCCCTCTGACTGCAGCGCCTGACTGGACGTCGCAGACGCAGCGGTCAGTCAAGTGTCGACAAATGAGCGGACAAGATCGAATTTCTGCGGCGTTCAACTGTCGCAGACACGCACGCACGTCTCACCGACTCACATGATGATTTGCTGTCGCAGAGTCGTTTTGACCGCTTAAAGACAGCACGAATTAAGTAAGCAAGTAGGCAAAAGTAAGATTCGACAGTTCACTAGCCAGCTAAAGGTGAGGTGCCCGTCTGACCAGACTCAGTGTTCCTACCGAAGCCACTGAATGCAAGAACGCTGGGCGAGCTGGATGTTTGGGCACTATCGGTGCCCAGACCGATCTGCAGCTGATGCCATAAAAATCTAGTAAAATGTCCAAGTTGGTTCTATGAATGAGTCTGCCTTTGACGTTGATGTATGTACTAAATGCCACAGCTGCCTGGCGACGGTTGCTACCTACCGTACCAAAGAGTTAACTGCAGCGGCTGTCTACCATGTTGATGCGAGCGATTGAGCGCTTGATTTCAATGCGTATACGCCGTCTGTCCACACAATTTGATATGCGAATGGAATTAGGAGCGGCGACGATCAATCCGGGCTGTCGTCTGGCACCGATATTGAACGATGAATCCATAATTAATACGATTTCTCGGCGACGGGCCGGTGCAGAGAGCGGAGGACACGGTTGGAGCGACGCCAGCATGCAGCAGCAGCAGCGACACTTATTAATTTGCTGCCTGCTGCTGCTGCTGCTGCGGCAGTTTCCCAAGCGCAATCGCCAAGTGGAGCCACGCTCGACGTCCGTCCGTCCGTCCGTCTGTCTGTCTGTCTGTCTAACTTAGTCACTAGTCACTGACTGGGCCGCTGCGCTAATCATTCGCTCGTTCACCGCGAATTATTGTCCTTACAGTTGAGTCGCGTCGTCGTCGTCGTCGTCGCAGGATTAATTTCCGAAATTGATGTAGAAACGCAATCAGGCGCGCATGAATGTTTGATGACCGTCGACCGACGGTCGGCTGCCTGCCTGCAGAGGTTGGCGGCGACAACAGACGGCTGGAGCCAGGGCAAGGGCCCGGCTTAAAGCTAACCACACGCCAGACTTGATCTGCTAACATGCTCCATTCATTCTTGTACCACCCGCGCGCTCTATAAGCTTTGGTACTTTCGTTGCGCTACCTGGCATATGGTCTCTGTCTTCATCTTCCTTATCAGTCAATCACAATCTGTCAGTGAATAAATAATAATAAATATGTCATATGCCAAGTCATTGACTGTAAAACCGCTGTTATACGACATGGCGTTCTATTTATTAAACTTTATTAATCTTCGAAAATTATACAGAAACTTTATTAGCTAAACAAAATAAATTACTGGTTTCAAAGCAGAATAATTGCACGACTTTTTTTCTATTATTGTTAGCTACTGTTGCCGGTTTTTTCAGTATACTTTTGCGGCGCTTTCTGCGTTTTTCATCTGCTTTTTTGTTTGTTTTTAGTTTAAAAAAATTTTTTTAGCTAGTTTTGCTAGTGTATTTGCAAATTAACTGATTGTTTTCTCTTGTGCACTTCATCCTATCAAAACGCGATCTTTCTCTAGTAACTGGTTCTTGTTTTCACCATGCTCATAGCTGCCTGAGATACGAACAGCTCATGCAAAATCTTTTTTACCATTACTTTACTGCATGCACTTTTTACTAGCCATTGTCTGCAACACAGAATAAAGGTGTTTTAGTACTTTTCAACTCTTGTTTCAACTGACACGCGTACTGTCTGCTGCATGGTGTCGTTTTCAGTCGGACATCGTTCATCAGAGTGTGATGGAGCTGATCCACTCTGAAGACCGCGAACAGTTTAAGATGCAGCTCAACTGGAGGTCGACGCTATCGCAGGACTCCGCAGAGCTCACCATCGACCAAGCCATGCAGCCAGGTGTGCTATTTTAGAAATTCATAAAAAAACATATTTATAACAGAACTGCCAAAGACTGGAGCAAATTTTTATAGCTTTTTTTATTTCAGTATTCGTAATTTGCACTTTTTTGCAGTAAATTTCTACTTAATAACTAGCGAAATTGTATAAGATTAAAGCTAAATTGTATTTTTAGCTTGATATATGACATTTTAAAAACGATCAAGTGCTTGCATGAATGCTTAGGCTTACTGAATAATAATTTTTCATTAAATCTACCCACAAACTATTGAAAACATAACAGTATAAAATGATTGATGTTAAAATAGTTTGTACACACGGGTACTACTGCCAAAACCGTGTTACGTATTTACAACTGCTCTGCTCTGCAAATTTACTGTCGCTTAGCCAGCGGCATAACGTTTACGTTGCTGCAGTGCGGTTTAAGTAGTGAAAATGTCACACCTGTCCGCGCGAGGGCGCCACTAGTGCTTGATTGGCCGCTGTGTGTGTGTATTTATGACAGAGAATAGTCACGTGCTTCGGCGGTGCTTTACGGTCAGGTTCCGCTGCCTACTCGACAACACGTCTGGATTCATTGTGAGTCGACCAAACTCCATCAGTTGTATTAGTTAGTTGAAGATTCCTTGTACAACATTCTGTGCAGCAAGCTGTCCGACAAGTGCACAGGAAATCCAAAGTTACAGCAAATCCACTCGACCAGGCCCGTCGAGAGCTACAGCGGGGCCCGGGAAAACATTCTCGCGGGGCCCCTCTGGAGAGAAAATTTTTCAGTTTTTTAAATGGCACACATTCTGGTGTACTTTATATTTTTGAGCGATGGCGGGGCCCCAAACGTTGTGGTGTTCGGGGTAACTTGCCCTTTGTCTCCCCCCTGTCGACGGGCCTACACTTGACAAGTTGTACAATAGTCCTCAAAACATCAAAAACCTGTACAACGAATCCACAACTTTACACAGCTTGTTGTACGACTTGTTATCCAGCAACTTCGGCACAGCAAATAAAAGTGGTGGAGTTCGGGCTTTTGTTTTATTTTGACGCCGTTCTTTGAGAAAGGTCGCAGTTCGACCCCGTCGATCTCCGATCAAATCGATTGATAGAAATTAGGCTGAAAAATCTCAAGGACACATTCACACGCGAATCTAACTCTGCAATTGACGTAGCATGGAAAGAATTTCCCAGAGAGCAAGTGAATGAGGTCGATGCCAGGTAAAAACGCCGAAGACGCGTTGACGACGTTGAGCTTGGAATGAAATACGTGATGAATGCTTGATTTAGCTTTCAAGTCAATTATAAGGTCTGAAGGAGCGTCGTGAGCTCTCGTAGTGGGCCATGGGCCCATGGTCCAAAACTGCGTTTGATGTATATGGAGGCTTCTGAAAACACTTATGCGAATAGCTTATAGCTCCGAAGAACTCATTTAATTTGGAAATGTGTTTTTTATATAATTCCGTGAGATAAAAAGAAGAACTCATTTAATTTGGAAATGTAGTTTTTATATAATTCCGTGAGATAGCTGCTTTTTATATTCGGTTTGCTTAAGCAGAGCAAATAGGCTTACATCGTTTAGAAAAAGAGCTGATAACGTATGTATTGGTTTACAACATTTAGAAGAAAAATAGCATCATGATTCGCAACAGTATATTTTAAAAAACGCAAATCACTTCTATTCAACCGCTGTGAAAAAAATTAGCATTGTATGTATAACTACAGCACATAATGTGTCATTGATAAATTGTTTGACTTTATTATTTATCCATTTTTAATTGTGTGAGTTTATGCCTTGTAGTTTGTGTACATGTGTACAAATTTGTGTGAAATTGTACATTTTGCTTTCGATGTAAAAATGCTTTGCAGCTACCGTGTAGATGCCGTAGACTTGACAGCAGATTGCAGCAGTTGCGTGTTTCAGGGGCCCTTGCGTTTTCGTTTGACAGTGAAAAGACGAAAATTGATTAAAAGAGGAAGGAGTAATGTAAAAGTACGTTGTATTTCTGCTAAGTTCATTCTGGCCTTCTTCCACATTTCTAAGTATGCCGTTGGATTGCAGGAAGTGGGAATTGAAGTGCGAGTGAAAAGCTGTGTGCAATTGTGCTGCGTAGACGTTAGAGATCAGTGGGAAGATTCGTCTGCTTCAAGGTCAAAGTCTCAAGGGCGATGCCGCTCCGTTGGCGCTGTTTGCACTCTGTTGTCCATTCGGACCGCTGCCATTGCATGACGTCACGGCACGTGATTACACGTTTAAGAGCAAGCACAAGATGGACATGTCGCCTCTGTCCATGGACCCAAGGTAGGCTATGCCACACACGACGCACTATTTACTGCTCGCGGTCTGAGTCACCTTACCAGGATTAAAATTGGCATCGAAAGCATATTACATATTTTGACACGCTATAGTTGGCAGAACTCAGAGTGTAAAAAGTTAGGCTACAACAGAGGCACGGTACAGGCTCAATTTGTCATTAGTTGACATCGCTCAGGAAATATTATTCTGGAAGGGAAGGCCGTATGAAATCGGCGCCAGTATTAATGGACAGAAAAACTGCTAAACTGTCCCTATCAGTTCTACTACTGTATATGTAACAGTTTGGCCAACAATTACAGTGCATATTTTGACTGGGGGTTTTATTTACCATTTTTTCTTTTGATGGAGGACCAGGAACTTTGTGTGATAGACTACAGCGTTACTCTGAACCACAGGAGTGTCCCTTTGAAATAGCATTTCATTCCATTAAACGGCTTAAGCTGGGTACGTAACCTAACGTACCCGAGTGTAACAGACGGAAGGACAGACCACACTACGATAACATAGTGTTGCAATAGGCGGCATTCTTGGTGCTTTCAGCAATGCTGCTGTGATGACAGTTAGTTGAACGAAACTACAACCGATTGGCTGGCAAGCACAAATGCGTTGATGGATAATTGTCTTTTTTGTTGAAACTTTGCAGAGGAAAGTTATTTTTCGGCTATTCGGATCGTGAGTTGATGGAGAAGAGTGGTTACGATCTTGTCCACACGGACGATCTAGCCTACTTTGCTGCTGCCCACCAGGAGTGTGAGTGTATTGCATAATTAACAATTTTTTGGTTAAAATATTTACGTAGACCTAGTTACTTGTGCCTGCATTCATGTATTTATTTGTTTATTTTTTACCTAGGCGAGTTTTTCTGTTGTTAACTATCAACACGTTTAACGAAATTCAAACTACAACTTCGGACTTCTACTTTTCTCGACTTAGGCCTAACTTTTTTAGCCTTTAGACCAAATTTGCATCATCTTTTTACATCGTAGCCCTACATGAGAGCTAACTGTTTACATCAAGTTTAAACTTTCTATAGCGTGTCTCTCTTGCGTAAAGATTCATTTTTGTAGGCTTGTGTTGAGTTTTCTGTGGTCGAGACAGACGGACGGAGAGACACACAGACAGATGATAACCTGTGTCGCCCCCTAGCGAATGACATTGACTTCATTGACAGCTTTGGCGGCCGTCTTCGTGGTCATTTTTACTGGTGTATAGACGCATTGCAGCATTACCCGTTTTGTGAACCACGTACCCAGTTGCAATTACCCGGATACCCGAACTCGGTTTTAACTTTAAAGCAAGTTAAAGAAAAACGACAATAATACATGTCTATACCCAATATATTTCCAAAAAGTCAGATTTTTTTTTATATAAAACGTCTATAATGCGTCTGTGATACTGAAGATGCATACTCCGTCAACGAAAATGGCTGAAGTTGAATCTCTCCTGCAATACTGAGTTTTGCCACTAAAACTGCAAGTAGCGAGATTTTTATTGGTTTCATCAGTAATCAGCGGAAACAGCGAGTACCAATTACCCGGATTTGGAACCGGATAATGAATTTTGAAACCGGGTCCTGGTACCCGGTTCCTGGTACAAATCACTACGTATAGGTTTCTCGCACTGCCACTACACAGTCTGAATGCACTGCAGTGTAATTTACTTGTACTTTGGTACAAATTAACACTAAAATTCTGATCGAATCCAAAAAAAACGTTTCTGAATGCTAATAGTTGTTTTATTGTGAGCATGTTTATCTGACTTACTTACTTACTTGCTTACAGCGTACAATGAATGGGGAATGTGTGCAGTAATCAAAACGGGAAGCTCGGGTCTGATCGCCTATCGACTACTGACTAAAGACTTACAGTGGCTGTGGCTACAGACCAGTTCGAAAGTTATCTACAAGAACAGCAAACCCGACTTCGTCATCTGCACACACCGTCACCTCACGTAAATAACCTGCTTGGAAATCTTAGTCTTTTCATTGGGTTCTTGTATAAATAATATGTAGTATGTCAAACTGTAGCCTACATTTTGCACCGAGAGCGCAAACTAGCCTACGGCTATCGAAAGACACTTAGAATTCACTGGTTGGATGTCATCGAGCAGTTGACAGTGAGACTTAATTGCAGAAAAATGACAGCAGCTGCATAAAATAGGCGTAGACCTACTTAGGGTTTGATTGCGATAAAGTCTGGAAAAATGCATGATCTGTTTCATAAAAAAAATAAAATTTTGTTTAAGATGACACTCGTCTTCTGAAAATTAATAGATGTTGTCATAAGTCAGAGAAAGCTGACTTCAGCGAATGTTCGTTGCCAGTCGTTTGGGGCGTCTATGTTTTCCCGTCCATCTTACTCTCGCTTTTTTCTCTTTCCCACCCATTTCTATTTTTCTTTTCCTGATTTTCTTTCTTGTCAGGGGTCATTCTAAACTGGCTAACGGGTTTGCAGAGTGCCGTTAAGTGTTAAGTTTCTACGATCTGGTTTGGCGCAAACGTCCACCCATCATCGGTTTTGGATCTTTCTGAGTCTGAGAAACGTTTTTTTCAGCAAACCAAAAAAGAAGATGTATAACGTACGTCTTAAATTACAGCAAAGTTTTTTTTGGATGGCTGAAAAAATGTCTGCTTTTACTTATATGGTGGAACATGTGATACAGACAAATGAGTATAAAATAAATTAATAAATAACTCGTTACGTGCAGTGAACGTTAAGTGTTACGTCAGTTAACTGTCAGACGTGACATGCAGTGAAGACGATTTAACTTAACACAGCATATTAGTTAATTACTTACTATCAAAATCAGTATTAGTGATACTGTGATACGTGGTGCAGCGAGGACGAAGGTCGCGACTTGGCGCGGAAGCGAGGCACGGAGTTCAAACTGCCGTACGCCATCATCGACAACGACCTCGCCATCAGCTCTTCGTTTGACGACTTCACATCACCCTCCGTCAACCACTCAGCGCCATCGAGTGCCACCTCTGCCATCAAGCCGGCTCGACAGTCACGCAGCTCCTCGTCCAAGAAGTCTGGCAACAAGACGCAGTTGCGCGATTACTTGCAGACGGGCCGCAAGCGCAAGACTCCCTACCACGACCTGTACGCTGGGCTGGTTAGTCCTTACGCCGCCGTCGCTGCCGCCGCCGTCGCCGGTTCGTCTCTGTACCCTCCACTCGCCGCCAGCTACCCGGCCACTGGGCAGTGTCACACGCCGGGCGCGGCCGAGGTCAAACCGGAAATGCTCTATCCGTACGCAGGAATGACGTCACAGACCGCGTTTGAGGACCAGTACCGCTTCGGTTACCACCCGACTGCCGCAGCGCTCTATCCGAGTAGTTGTTATTCTACTTCCGGTAGCGGCGCTGCTGATTTTCGGTTCGACGAACGGCCCAGTGCGGCGGCGTACTACGGCAGTAGTACGGGTCTGTGCTCGTACGGTGGGTACGGCGATCAGTACGCCTCCACTGCAGGCCGGTCCGCGATGACGGCCGGGTTTCAGTACGCCAGCTACGCCGGCAGCGGTTTGCAGCAAGACTTTAACAACGGTACTGACAACACGACGTCGTCGACGTCACCCTCAGACATTGTGTCACGCTACCATCGGCCCTCATACGGCCGTCACGTCGGCTACGGTCTCGACCTGTCGACCCGAGCCCAGTACGACCGTGACGTCATCGAC
>Ga0209367_1009014_pt1 | contig 13610 bp, 12 predicted proteins | sample WorMetLIZISLAND2_FD_187412 | JGI IMG/M metagenome (GOLD analysis project Ga0209367, IMG submission 187412) | Marine gutless worms symbiont microbial communities from Max Planck institute for Marine Microbiology, Germany - Olavius geniculatus... ... | reverse complement strand
AGGAAAACAGTATTTTAGTACTAAAACAGCAAATATAAATGTACAAAACATCAGTTTATACACTTGTTAACGGCAACATTTAAGGACTTGCACATCGAAAACAGCAAAAATTACAAAAGGTGATATTATTCAGCAGCACATTGACACACAGTCAGTGTGATGCAGGCAATATCACCTTTTGTAATTTTTGCTGTTTTCGATGTGCAAGTCCTTAAATGTTGCCGTTAACAAGTGTATAAACTGATGTTTTGTACATTTATATCAGTTAATAGAATCAAAAGCGAGATATCAGAAACGTATAAATTTAGGCCCGCAGCAGCAGTTTAGATCGGTCTGGCTTTTATGGTAAGCATGGGAGCGCTAGCCGATGTTGGCAGTCTGGGGGCTGTGCCCCAACAGAGTCCACTCCAGGGTTGAGCTGTGGTGGGGATTTCGGAGTCAAGGGTGAAGCCCTCTGAAGCTGAAGACTATTTTGCACTATGAAGACAAATTCTCACAAAATTGGCACCCATATTTTGTTTCAGTCAATCAGAGTTGGGGAAAAATTTATACATCTGGCTGAACATTGATCTGACAGCTGCCGGACCTGCTGCTACAGCCCTAGTATTATGCAAATAAAATGTTTCAATAAGTTAAATGAATCAGTTAATTAATATTTATCTAGTTAATAAGCTATTATCAAAGGTATCAATCTAGTTAATGTTAACTGATAGATGTTGTACTTAAATTGGGGTGAGAATTAACTAATTTGGTTAGTCAAACCAGCTCATTTTAAAAAGTTTAAAGCACTGAATAATACGTGTATCACAGTGAAAGATGTCAGAAACGTATTTTTATGCAAACAAACCATTTCAGCAAGTTGCACAACAATAAACAGTTAACTACGATAGCAATATCAAACTGGTTTGACTAATCAAATTACCAAATTCTCACTAAACTCTAACTCAAATATAAAATCCATCCGTCAACACTAAGTCGAATGATAATAAAATTAGTTTTCGTTGTTGATAGATTCCGTAAATAGACAAGCTGTATGTTTCCCTAGTTAATAATGACCAACAAAATATCCACTTTTACTTTAGTCTTCAGTTAGACCAAAGTGTAAGATGTAATGAAAAACAAATAAACCACATAAGAAACTTGACAGCCAATTTTAAGTTAATGATAAGTTGACCCAAAAAATTCATTGTATGCATTGATAAGATAAACCATAAATAGTGGATTCAGCAAAAACTGAAGCCCAAAAAAGTGCCACGCCCACTCCGCATATTGTCGCAACACAAATAAACGTTCATTCATTCATATAAGACAATTGCAATTTTGCAGCAGACACTGAGACGCTGCTAATGCAAGAACTTGTTATTTCTTAGTTCACCGATGGCGCAGCACTATTTTCCACGATCCGATCTCCATGGGCTGCAATTTCAATGGAACCGAGCTGTTGACCGACTTCACTGATGTAACACCAGTAAGACTAGTTTCTTCCACTGAGTTGACTTCAAGGCGAGAAAACATCCGTGACAGGACAATCTGCAATTCAAACAAAGCACTAGGCATGCAATGAAGAAAATGCTGTAGCACTAATGGTTAGAAGGGCATCTATGTGCTAGATCATAGGGTCCCTCTAAAAATTACCTCTCACCTAAAATGTGATTACACGTACTGGCTGTGTAGTATATGCTGTAATTTCACCGAGAAATGCTGCGCTGCAAACATTTCTCAATTCTGCAGACTTTACTGCAATAACTTAACCATCTCGAAAAATAACAAAACCAGAGTTGGGTCGAACCGTCAAAGTTCAACTACTACAACATGACAGCTTGGGCCTACTAAGCAGTTGGTGCAGCATAACAATTTTAGACTCGTGTTGCACCAATGCTGCTTTTTCAAAATCATTTCAATTGCACGACTCTAAAATGGTGGCAACAGCAGTATGTAACAGTGTCAAAAAAATCAAAATTTGACAGTTATTTTAAGAATTCTATGGCATGCGAAAAGCATAAATACAAGTAAAATTCTAGCCATTACGAATACCAAAATACTCATTAAAATGCAAAAAAACGAGCAAATAAAGTAATCTAAGCTGTTTTGCTGAACCACTGTGATTAACTCTGATATGGTGAAACTAATCAAATGATTAATTAAGTCATAAATTATGCGGCTCAGATTTTCTTGCGACACATGGCACTACTACAAATGTATTCATTTCTGATCCGAGTAATTTGTAGTCTGAAAATAACTGAATGCAAGGATTAGGTAGTATACAGTAGCTGCTTTCTTGGTTTTACTTCCAGCATGTATCCTAACGTTTGGAAACTGTTATGGGGTTGCAGTTTGTTTGAAAGCTGTTTTAGACAAATGCATGATGATTAGTGTTTGCAATCCCGAATCCTGGGATCCCAGCTGTTCTCGCCAATCCCGAATCCTGCGATTGATGGCATTCCGTAGGGGCCTATTACAGCTATGCACAAAATGAGTCTGTAAGAGATACGAAAAACAACTAATCTATAAACCTAATCCCGAAAACGGGATCCCGGGATACCGGGATTACAAATTTCTCAATCCCAGATGCCAGGATTAAGAATTCAATCCCAAGATTGCAGTCACTAACGATGACACGATTGACAGGCATGAGACATACCTCGGCGTTGTACTGAGCATCAGAGCAGAGTCTAGCACACGGCCGCACACCGCAGTCGCTCTGCAGATGATGCAAAAACAGCAAGCAGCGTATTTCATTCCTCGCAGTTGCCGGGGGACCCAACGATCGCAGGTTAAGTAGGTGAACGTCGCAAGGCAGGCTATGTGACAGCGGCTGAAAAGACCGAGCTATTGGGTACTTGGCTACTGTCGACAAATGCTGTCTGTGCAATTGAATCAGTGGATTGTTCAATGACAGCGACAACCAATGAGCCGACAGCGACGGATGGCCAACCAGAACCGTTTCCTAAAAAATCGCACAGATAATACATCAAATAATATCTTACAGAACATCAGATTAGGCCTTTACGATGACTCTACAGATGAGATATAAAAGCAGGAAATGTTTAATATAATAATTTAGCATGGGCACCAAAATGACATAGACATTACGTTTTGTGCAACCTGACACCATAATCTACTTTGAAATACCGGTATAAACACACATTTCCACAGTATCACTGCAGATTCAATTTGCTGCTGCGATTTGAGGACTAAATGGGACTTCGCTTGACTTTGTTGGGAAAAATGGAGTGGCCAGTGACTCATCCTTTGGTTCCTGTATTTGTAGCGTCTGTTCCACATCATCACGTTGATTACGTCACAAACAGAAACTCGCATCAAGTGAAAAAATAAGTGACAATTTTCATTTCAAAGCCTATCACTGGATGTACTACATTTGAAAGCAGTTGTCTTACTTTATCATTATTTTGCATTTAATAGGGTGGATGCTGAAGGATTAATGAAAAGAATGGTAAAAATAATCTTGTGGTATTTACTGCAAAAAGTGCACTGCACGTGGGACAAGTCAATTTTGCAAGAGTTGGCTGATTCGGTGAAAAAATAAACGATCACACAACTGTCGGGAATTAAGATCAGTAACTTACTTCATGGGCATGACGTCTGTTGGCACGTTCGAACAAGAGAATGAATTCTCCGAATGATGTGAGATTGTCCATGATGCCCTCATCAAGACCGCGCCAGTCATCCTGCGCCAACTTACGATCCAATATCACCTCCAAACTCCCTTCAGGAACAAACAGAACAGCGGAGAAATGAGATGGCAAAAACTTATACAGTTCCAGACCTCTGGTAAGCTGGGAACCTCCAAGTGTATCTGGCATGTGAGAACAATCGGCATCGCATTCCAGTAATCCTCAAAAATTCCCTGAAGGAATTTTGCAAGACCTTGCCTAAACTGCAGACAGAATAGGAAACAAGAAGCCCAGCTGTCGCTAAAATACTAGTTGTCGGTGACCTTCAAGGTCATCCAAGGTCAACAAACTTCACTTCACCTGAAAGGGCGTATGTCATTTCCTATTAGTGATTAATAGTAACCTTGGCCTTATCTCTCACTGTTTCCGACATATGGCCAGTTTTTCATTGAATTTCCTACCTTCATTCAACCCCCAATTTGAAAATCTTCTCCTTGCACCAAATGGCTGAAAATTTGCTTGCCTGAGTTTAACATACATAGCTAGTTATTCATGCAGTGGGTTCTCAACGCAGACAGTGGAGAGGCTTCTATCCCCCCAAATCTAAAATCAAAATTGGGCTCAATTTCCATCTCCCACCTTGCTCTCTCACCCTTTTCCCGCTGCACTTTTTCTACATATTCCCCTTCCATATCCTTTATCTTCCTTTTTCTTCACTGCCAAGTGATGTGATATGATGATATGACATCTTTCCGTTCCCCTCTCCTTCCCTTTTCATCTCCCTTTCGCATTTCATCCTCCCCTTCCCTTCTTAAAGGCCCCACACTCTTAGGCTGCGTTCACATAAACACGAGCACGAGTCCAGCACTGTACGGGTTCCCGCATACGAGTTCCAGCAAACATGAGTTTGCCATTCACATACATACCCGTACTCGTAGGCGTACTCGTGTCTGTGAACACAACCTTAGTCCAGCTAGGGGGTCTATGGCAGCACTGTAAGCTCCTCGAGTAGGTCCTAGCAGAGCCCGACTGCCAAACGGTTCATGGAACATTTTGAGTCAAAACCAGTACTTCTGGTGACAACAATTTTGCATACACCCCTAACGAAACTCCCCCTCCATATTTCACCGAGCTCAAGCTGCACCAACCAGGTATAAGGATCGAAGCCCCCCACCGGCCAAATGTGAGACAACGCAGTACCTGGCTGAAGAGCTGCTACCCCATGACTCTGTGCCGACAACAGTGTCATGCGGCTTGTAGCGTCTTCAATGAAAGCTGCGGTCGCCATCGGATAAAAGTTGCCCTGAATTGGCAGACGAGACTGCGTCTTGCGCCTATGCATCTACATCACGCAGAAGATAAGGGTTGCAAAAAAGCTCTTTTTCATTTAAAAAAAGTCCAGCCCGGTGGATTTTAAAAGTTTGATTTTTGGGGGGTTTCAATTTTTTGTTTTTTTAGGTTTTTGTAAAAAAAACAACCTGACTTGAAGGGTTTTGGGATTACTACATGTTTTCGGTTGTTTGATTCATACGAGCTTCTGTTTGATGCACACAGCTAAAATATGCAAATATTTGCAAATTTGTAGGCTTAAATGTTTCACAAATTTTGCCAAGATAAAATACTTCATTGAGAATAAAACAAGAAATTAAAATTGCATTCAGTTCTGGGTAGTTTTTTGGTAGATTTTTAGCAGATTTTTTAAGGTAGGTTTACCCAAAAAACCTATCGGTTTTTGGAGTATCTGCTCGGAACCCGGGAAAGTTAAATCCATTACAGATAACAATACTGCTGAAAATACTGCAAACAAACACTACGATGATTTAACGATGATGATTTAATACCAAACTAAAGTCACAAAATTGCATAAATCTTTAACAACATGCATAATCATGGAATAGAAACGTTATTTTAAAAAAACAGCATTCTTCGTAGTCATAAAAAGCAACAGCAAAATGTGACAAAAATACAACCTGAAAACCATTAAGGTCAGTATAAAAACTGTCTCCATTCTTCACAGAGGAAGAAAATCTCATTGCAATTTCGGTGTTGTTTTTTGACATCAATAGGCTTGAGTTGTTAGATATATGAATGGCCGCACTATGAAAACCTGTCAAAACCATCATTAACAATATGACTTAGATAATATACACTTATACGGGATGTGCCAAAAAAATGACCCAATTTGTTTTTGGCAGAACTTCGTCAAATCTCCACCAAATTTGATAATTTTGGCACACACATAGCCAAGACGATAGAAATATGTAAGGTATACTTATTGTCCACCTTAAGTCCACCTCACATAGTTTATGTCAATGCACTACAGTGTAAAATGCAGATGCTCCATATTGTTGCATAATGCTCACTTGTTGTCTCCGTAAAAATTTTAATGATTTTAATTAAGCACAAAATAAACTAAAATGTGATTTATTCAGCAGAATTATAAGTTTATGTAACAACTTGCTTCCAAACTATCAGAATTTATGCCCAAAGTGTACACAATGGCTTAGACGTGATGACACAGCTGATAGTGGCATTAACGATCAACTTATCAATATCACAGCACTCATTCATGGATCGAATGTGTTTTGAGCTCATCAATCAGTTATTTTGTTGTCTGCTATTTACAAAGTAAAATATTTAATACCACAAAATTATTACATCACATGGCACTCTCTGTGAAATTGATAATAAAAAAGTGAACAATCTGATACTGGTAATCACGATGTAATTTGTAACAATTTGGAGCATCTGCGTTTTACATGGTAGTAAACTACATGAGGTAGACTATAAGTATACCTTACATATTTCTACCGTCCTGGCTATCTGTTTGCCCAAAATTATCAAATTTGGTGGAGATTTGACGAAGTTCTAACAAAAACAAATTGGGTCATTTTTTTGGCACATCCCGTATAAGTGTACATTTTTGGCACACCAAGTAATTGCACCATATCTGCCAAACAGTTACAAACTAAGCAGTACAATGCTACCACCGGTCCTGTACTACTGCTGTCGCAATTTGTAAATACAAGACAAATTTCTTCCCGCTTGAAACATCATCAGTCAAATCAGACTACAACTCCATAATGCCGCAAACAAAAAACTACTACATTTCTTCCATCAATTTGGACAGTCTAATAGTTCAAACACATACGTTTTCTAAGAGAAATTTTTTCTATTCCTTCTAATTCAAACACCTGCTTCTAACAATTTGATCAGCTCAAGACCAAATATCAGGATTTACCGCAAACAACAGCTGTTGGTTGCACTTGTAGTGGCCACACGCCAACTACTGAATGTCACGTGTGTACTGTCTTTCTGGTATTCTGCTTAAATAATTCAAACAGGCTTTTTAGTAATTATTGTTTATTACTTCTAATAATTCAAAAACTTGGAAATTTATTTATTTTTAGCCATACAAATTACTAGAAAAAATATGGTAACAATAATCTGCCATGATATTTGGATCCTCAACCCATAAAAATCAACATCAGCTTGGAAACTGTTGTGAAGCAATATACAGAACGCCACTAACCGGCAGAATTGTAGACAGTGAACGTCTGGCTGATAACTGGAGTGAGCCAAGATGTCAATGATGACATCAGTTGTCCACTGATGACGATCGACATTGGACGGTTACGCCTCAAGCTCTGCATGCACGCATTGCCACAGTCATCCACGACGTAAACAAGACTTTGATTTCATGCCCAAGACCAAGAACTTGATACCAAGAATGAGACAAAGACAGGGTTGATGATGATGATGATGACAATGAAGGACGAATAAACTTTAGCGTGGCGTTGAGTCCTAAGACTACAAGGACATGTAACAATAAGCCTAAACAGTGAAGTCACGTAATAGTTGTCAATGAGACGTTGTTAGTCATGACTGTAAGACCGGGCAAAAAGTTCGGTTTTCAGTCTGCTGCGGAAAACTTGCAACGACGGCGATGACCTGACTGACTCCAGCAAACTGTTCCAGACCGATGCAGCAGTCGCTGGAAAGGTGCGGTCGCCTATGGTAGAACGCACCGTGCGTGGAGCGACCAGCGCTGATGTAGTCGAAGAGCGCAGTCGTCGACGTGCGTTGAGGTGTGACACGAGCTGAAGATCTGAAGCCAGGTAGCCAGGTGCAGAGCCATGGAGGCAGCGATACACCAGCACTGCCAGCCGGAACGAAATACGTTCTGGCATCCGAAGCCAGTGTAATCTGCACAGTAACAGCTGAATGTGATCCTGACGACAAGCTTTGAAAATCAGCCGTGCAGCGACGTTCTGCTCAGACTGAAGCCTGTCCATGAGTTGCTTTGGAAGGCCGGCAAGAGTTGCGGAGCCGTAGTCAAGCCTGGAAAACACCAGCGCCACGATGAGCGACTGCATCACGTCGTTTGACACAGATCGACATATGCTTCATAGGTGTCGAAGGGCAACAAAACACTTCGAACATGTCTGAGTGACTTGGGTACGCATCGTCAGGTCGGCATCAATGAAAATACTGAGATTGCGCACGCATCTGACAGGCGACACAAGATCAAAGCCAACAGCCAACAGGTCTAAAGGTAGCTGACTCTGTCAACGGGCTGAAGCGCACCACAGTACTTTCATCTTGGACGCATTCAGATGAAGTCGATTGGAACGCATCCAATCAGCAATGGCAGCGACGCAGTCAGCAACACGTTTCCATAGACTGTCAGTGTCCCCAGGTCGATAGAAGCCGTAGGTCTGGGTGTCGTCGGCATATAAGTGTAGATATAGTTCAAAGGATTCCACGAGCTGTACCAGATCGGCTGTATATAGAAGAAAGAGCATCCGCCCCAGGACCAAACCCTGTGGGACTCCACACAACACTGGTAGTGGAATCGACCTGGATCCAGGACAGCGGACGTACTGAGTGCGGTTGGCGAGGTACGAACTGATCCACGTGTGAACAACACTGATGATGCTGTGGGAAGTCATCTAATGATGCAGTAAGATCGAGTGATGAACAGTATCAAATGCAGCAGACAGATCGAGCAGTGTTAGCTGTCGGCGAACACGTCCATGTGCTGCTTCAGCAGTCACGTCGGCATCCGGTCAGTCGCAGACTGCTTGTCGGGCAGCTGATGCACAGCAGCGACAACGTCGTCAGTGGTCAGCTGATTAAACTGGTTCAGCAAGCAACTCGGCGGTGCAGTTGTGTACTGTGGTTGTGCGGCCCTGTCCATCGACACAGGCACACCAATGACATAGCACCACCAAAAGTTGTTCTCCGTGATGTTGTCTAACCGAGCCCAAAGTAAATCTTAATAAACACTGACATCAAAATGGCAATTAGCTAACAGCTCAATAAAAGATACTTTTTTGTCTTACTGCAAGACAGCTCACCTTGGCAGGACCATCCGGCAAGAAAACGTATGCTCCACTTTTGTCTGCATATGGATTCATCAATTTGCCAGTTCCATATGAAACGACATCCATTTGAACAGTATATGGAATCATTTCCGGTTTCAATATAACACTCTGCTCATCGAAAATGCAACAAATGATGTTAAGGCACATAATGAAACATAATGTACATAATGAAAAACATGCCAACGCTAGGCCTGGGTATCTGGCTGAGTAGCATTCGGCAAATAGCTAAAGCTTCAGCATGTTACGTAACCAGCCACTTATGCTAAACTCAGCCCAGCCATCTCTATGTGAGGAAACACAAAAATATATATAAACCTTTATTTACTAAAATAATGTATTTGGTAGCAAACACACACAGGCAGACAGACAAATGATAGATAAGATACAAAACAGAGACAGACAGAGAATAATAAAAAAACCAGTGTCATTAGTAGCGTTTTTCAGCTAACAACTTCAGAAAACTGTTGTCGACAAAAACACATTTATGCAAAATAATCAGGTAAATCTGGGGCGTAAGCAGACACAACATGCGATGCAAGAGGTCTGGCAGTGTAAACTTGTGTCTGGCAAAAAGCTAGGGAAACGGAGAGCATACCAATACTACGGGCCTTGTAACTCTGGAAAAAAGATGTCACATTTACATTAGGTATGTTTACAATGCATGCTAAGTGATAGGCATTAGATGGCTGCAGAGCACCAATGAAAAGCAGATCGATATTTACCTGCAGTAAATGCGTACAGTGGCAAAAGTTGACAATAAGTCGGTCATTAGTAATAGACATTGGAGACTGCGTACCATGCCACGTCACAGAAAATAACGACCTGAAAGATAAATATTAAAAAGCCTATGAATGCACATTGCACACTGCTGCAGTATTCTTACATGCTACACGCCGCCCTTTCAGCTGCCCAACCAACTACTTCAAAGCACCGAAAGACAACAGAGCCGCTATCTGTGTGTCACATACCAAATATCAACATAAAAACAAAAATTAGGTCAAGATATACAACTGCCACCTTCTTGCTGTTCCTTCCTGTCCTAGCTCTTCTTTTGCCTCTTCAGCCTTCTGTGTATCTTTGCCTAAAAACTGGAATTCTCTTTCGCTTCACATACGTTCATCTGACAGTCTTACTACTTTTGAATCTCATCTTAAATCTCACCTCTTCGCCTCTGCTTATCATGTCTAGTCACCCACTCGCCAGCGCCTCAGATTCATTCATCGATCACTGGTGCTATATAAATGTTTTTTGATTGATTGATTGAAATGAGTATCAAAAAAGCTTTAAAATCTTTTTATAGACCACCTAACATGTCTCTTCAATTACACGGTGTTTCATAAAAAAGGGACCCCTTTTTGTTTTTCTCATAGTTCACTCAAATGTATGATCAATTTACACAAAATTTTTAACAGTTGTAGCTGAAGAAATACTAATTCAAAATATTGCAACAAAATACGGCAGTTGATTAAATATTCTTTGCTAGTCGTGATATAATGCTGACATCATAATGTGTCACAGTAACAAGCTTGATAGTCTCAACTGGTGCTGTCAGTTGCTACCCAGCTTCGATGGTGAACTTAATCTGGTTTGCTAATAAAAGATGTTTATCGCGTCAGCACTGAGCAACATGGTGACATAAAATCAAGCGTCTTGCGATCCAAAAATGCAACCATTTTGCAAGCTCGGTGTGTTAGTGCACTGTCTTGCTCGAACATGCAAAATTTTAACTATCCCACAGACACATAAATGCGATTGCTTTGCACGTTTTTATGGCTGCAACTGTGAAACTTCAAAAATTTGTCATCATCGAGCCAAATTTTTCACCATCGGAGAAGGGTAGCGATAGACAGCACCAGTTGAGATTATCAAGCTTGTACCCATGACACATTATGATGTCAGCATTACGTCACAACCAGCAAAGAATATTTAATCAACTGCCATATTTTGTTGCAATATTTTGAATTAGTATGGCTTCAGCTACAACTGGTACAATTTTTGTGTAAATCGATCATCATTTGAGCGAATTATAAAAAAAACAAAAAGGGGCCCTTTTTATGAAACACCGTGTATTTTGACCAATGTTTGACCTGCAGTGTTTCGAATGTTGACCGTTAATGTTGATGCGACAACAGATAATTCTCTAAAAAAGGTTCTCTTTAAACATGCTCAAAAGTTTACTCGTGGAAACCTAACCAAACCTCAACTAGGGCAACTAAAGAAAATTGAACAAATCAACAGAAAAATGGCATTAATGTTTGCTAGTTTTTAACAGACACAAAGAAAATTGTGGACCCACCAACTTGCCATTCTGTTAATTTTTTTTCTACCTACTGTATGGCAGACAATACTGATCAGATTAGATGACAATACTGATATAAAATGCAATAATCACTAAATACATTCAGGCAATTCATCAAGCAAAGTAAAAGGTAAAGGTAAAGGTCGTCAATTTGTACAGCGCATCGTCGCGAGCATGCGCATGCCTCTAATGCGCTTTCGTCACTAACCAGAGCTGCCTGCCGCACGGCCACCGTGTGCAGCCTGCAGACACAGGCTGGCGCAGTGGCCGGCTAGGCAACCCCAGTCAGCTGTACCAAGGTCCCCACCTTCTGTAACTCACGTGAATGAGTTACTACTCATTTTACCGTCCCACAGAGGGTAGAAGGCTGAGTCAACCTAGCTGGCAAGCTTCGCACCGAGATGGTTTACCTGCCCACAAACAGTCACCCATTGCAGTACTAACCAGGCCCGGCGTAGAGTAACTTTGTTTCAGCCGAAACGCGCTACCAACTACGCCACGCCACCAACCAATACAACTTTACAAGCAAATCCCATGCTATTGCTTTTCCACCCTTGTCTTAAGCTGGTTTTATGTTAAGCTGAATAACATGAGTAACCGTAAGCTGTGACTGTGCTGTGCACTGTAGACATGAAGCTCAGCGAGATGACAGTTGGAAGCGTTAGCTTCTACTGACTTCACGTGATAGACGACTGTGCCAAGGGGCGCAACAGACACTTCAAAATAAACCTGTAACATATCAGCACATCAAAACAGCAGCTGCAATAACAAATTATATTCTGCTTGTATGTCACAGCAATAACAAATACCACAGACATAAAATAACAAGAAAATGTCCACACAACATACACCAATGAAGTCTCGCATGACTTATAGTTCATCTGGCAATGCTTGTTGCAAAAACAGAAAGTCCTAAAAAAAAGTTCAAAACCTCTGCCAAGGACTATACGAACCACAATAGTAAATTTAAAAAACCTTTTCAAAAAATCATGCAATTGGACAGCCAGAAAATCTAACCAACTGTTCCTTGAGTTGTACCACACATGCCTGCTAAAATTAATCAAAAGCTTTTTGCAACTTATTGAGTAATCTTGTGGACAAACATAGAAAAAACATACAGACAAAGGTTAAAAGTTAAAAAGGTGTGTATATCTCCAAAGAGAAGGTGATGGTGACGGGAAAGATAGATGGGAGTAAATCAAAGGGGCATCAGAGACTGAAGTATCTGGGCAGCTTGAGTGAATCATGGAAGGACAAAGTGAGCCCAACTGAGCTCATCAGGGCTTCAGAAGACAGATTACTTTGGAAGCGCATGATCGCCAACAACATTGACAATTGCACGGCAACATGACATGACATGACATAGCTTGATACTGATGACATGACATGACACTGATGAGAACACCACTCAGAGCTATGGAGCTACATTACCTCCTTTCAATGAAGGCCAGTGTGTCTCATTATGTTGACAAACCTGATTTGTGGTTTTCTGTCACACAGTGAAATGACAAATTTCATTAAGCAATAACTTAAAAGTTTAAAAAGTTGTGGACAGCTCTTCATGAAAACCTATGTCAGCGCTACAGAGCGCCACCTGACGTATGGGATCACACAGTGTTAGTGGCCAATCGATGCAACCTTGCCTTAACCCAAACTAAGTAGGCTGGTACTAGATTTAACTACCTGGAAAAATGGAAGGCTGAACATACATGTAATAATGGAAAAACAGTTAAGATAATCGAGCAGAATTTTAACCGAATGGTCAGAACACATAAAGACCAGGGACCATACCTGAAACTGGTCGTCGACAACCACTGAGAACCGATTGAGGACTGGATTAATCTGACATGGAATAGGAATGTCTTCAGCATCCGTGACTTGTACATTAATATTATCAACAACAATGTATACGACTTCAGTTCGATGTTGGGCAAGTGGATTGAAAAACACAACCGTCCTATGAAAACACACCAAATGCAAACAATGAAATCAGACACTTAACAACAGTATGCTGCTTGTGCACAATAAAAATAAAAATAATTTGAAAAAACAACAACAGCAACACACAACAATATCAGTTTTATTCGTGAACCATGCAGTAAAATTTTTACTTAGGCCACATTAAAAAATGTCCATGCGATGTAATATCAACATCCCCACCGAGGTCAGCCACCTTGCCGTGGTGGTGGGGCTCAGCACCGATGACCCGAAAGATTTCTAAAATCTGGAGGCGAGGAGCGACTAAGCGCTGACCAAATTCGTGTAGGCATATTGCTACACGATACCAGT
>Ga0209367_1009013_pt1 | contig 13610 bp, 10 predicted proteins | sample WorMetLIZISLAND2_FD_187412 | JGI IMG/M metagenome (GOLD analysis project Ga0209367, IMG submission 187412) | Marine gutless worms symbiont microbial communities from Max Planck institute for Marine Microbiology, Germany - Olavius geniculatus... ... | reverse complement strand
GGGGGTTTTACGGATTTTTTTCGCGATATCGGGCTGCGCAAGTTTATATCATTCACAAGGAGGCGCCACCGTCGCCAACGCCACACGCGCCTATGGCCAATGTGTATTATGGTCTCGATGGGCCGAGTCCAAGTGATATGCGATTTTTGAAACTATAACTACTGAACTGGAAATGCTATAGGCTTTCGCGCTTCTCGTGAGCTTTGCTCAAATTTCTTGTATTGTTATGCGATCAGGATAGAGAATTTGATATTTGTATATTAACTTAGCATGAACATCCCAATTTTTAGCTAAACTACTGAACCAGAACTGCTATAGGCTTTCGCGCGTCTCGTGAGCATTAGCTAAAATTTCTTGTTCATGCCAGCCATTATGTAGAACCTATGGGCTGTATGAGCTTGCTTTCTGCACCAGATTATCAGCAAATAAATTCATTCCCTACTGCGGGGGTTTAGAATTTGAAATTTCTGCAAATTTTGGCAAAAGTGGGGGTTTTCTGTTTTTTGCCCCCTATGCGATATCTCCACCATTTTTGAACTTTGTCCCACAAATTTCGGGGGTCTAGTAGTAGTAGCTCTACCTGAGGGCTTTCCAAGAGTGTCACAATATGTGGACCAAAGTTCATCAGTTTCGAGATAATCAGGACCAAATTTCGAAATTTGATCGCGCATAACTTGTTTTCTTTTTGAACTTTGGCCCACAAATTTTTGGGCACTTGTAGCTCTTCTTCCAAAAATGTCAAAACATATAGACAAAGTTCATAAATTTTGAAAAATTAAAAACAAAGTTGAAAATTTCACCCTAAAAAATCTCCTCCCCTAACATGTTTTGATGTCCTATTTTGGCATAGCCCTACAGGGGGCCATGGGGCCTACCTTAGTTTTGAAATTGAGAAACTTCTCTGCATGCCCCATTTTTGGGGGAAGTTTTTCCTGAATTTTTACGCGCGAGAGCTAGCATAGCCTATAGCGCATATTAGCTACGGTAATTTTGTCTGTCTCTCTCTCTGTTCGTTTTGGTGACACATCTTGGTACCATTCCAAGGCCAGGTGCGATAGAGATTTCTGGTTTTCACCATATGATAGCTTAGTGTCTCTAGTATTTCGTGACAAAATTTCACGCCACTGGGTGTAACAGGTCCCCACGAACGAGGGGGCGAAAGAGGGGCAATCCTCCTAAAAAGACGTTATTCTACCGCTATTGGCTCGTCTAACGAGAAAATGGTTGCAGATGAGCACAGACATGCTGCTTATCATTGCGGCTTCTTAGAAATGTCAATATCAATGACCTTGAATCACCTTGACCCCCACAATAGGGGGTTTTAGTGAATTTTTTTGCGATTTTGGGCTGCGACATGCATTCCAAAAGCGAATTGCGCCGAGATGGCTGGAGATAGACCAAGACAACCTGCATATGAAATTTTCAGCATGGAATGTAGATATTAGCAATCCAGGTCCAGACCCTCTAGATTCAAGGAGGCCTACGCACATGGGTGTCAAATAGGGGTACCCCTCTAAAAAGTGGCTGTTTATCTGCTGTTGGCTTGTCTAGCATGAAAATGGTTGCAGATAGGCACAGGCATGCTGCTTAACATAACAAGCACTGGCGACGAGCTTCTTAGAATTGTCAACATCGATGACTTTGAATGACCTTGAACTACCAAAATAGGGGGTTTTAATGAGTTTTTGGAGATTTTTGCCTTGGCTGCAAAAGAGTGAATTGTGGCAAAATGGATGGAGATAGACCAAGATTATTTGCAAACAGGAACTGCTATAGGCTCTTGTGCGTCGCATGAGCATTAGCTCAGATTTCTTGTTATATTTACCCCAAAATCTCAAAAAAATGCTTCCTGGGACTACTACCTCCCTGAAATTTGTGGGTGTCGGCGATACCCCCACTTAACTCTGATCACGCCGAGTGTTATGATTTTGCTTGCCACTTATCAGCGAAAACTGGTCATTTCTAACATGCTTCCACCATATGGAATATTCGTAGCTTCTTTTTCGATCGTTAGTAATTTGTGTGTTAAACTTGGTAATTCTATCTGTCTCTTTCTGCCTGTTGCTAAGCGTAACAAATATGTGTTACGAGATATTGGTCATGGCTTGCTAGTAGATCACGTTACATCAGAATTGCATAAACGGACTTTCATCAATAGAATTATATTCAGCGACCATTATCAGTTCATTTTTTTCTGCTCAGATTTTACTGTGTTTATTATGTAACTGTATTTTTTGTTTTTTTGTTCATGTGCGTAGTTTTTTTGCTTGTGTGTATTCTTATGCTACTGTTCTCACTGTTTGACATATGTGTTTATTGCATATAAATTCCTGTCTGTGTCGGCAGAATGCAAACCCGAACCAGTTTTCCCTGGTGGAAGTGATGCTAGACAAAGGTGTGTCAGAAAGGGAACTTGGCGACGATGAAAAGCCATGGCTTATTATGCAGAGAAATCGCAGGGTTTGTTGCTATTTTCTTTCTACTGAAAGTTTTCTCATAGTTTTCTACTACACTGTGAGGTATAAAAACACACCAAAATTTATCAATCGTAACTTGAAGATGGATGATCAGATTTTAATAATCTTTGGTACGAATATTCTGGACACAACTGGCTATCAGGTGATTGTTTACTTTTTCACCTCACTGAATGTCTGTTTCTGCACTACCTGGGAAAAACAGAACAGGCAAAATATTACATTTTCATTCATAAACACTTATCGTTTTCGTGTTTTGCATTAAATTTATTTTGAAGAACTCTGTAGTTAAGACATTTTGCTGGAAAGCTAGGCGGATACAATGTCTTGCCATCCTGCCGTCTTGATGTTCCAGGCACACTGTCCAGCCACCATGAAAGCCATGTTGCCAACTATTGGAAGCTCGACACCAACAGATGATGCTTATGTTATATTGCAGGAATCGCTACGGCTAAGTCGAATGACTCGGTTCTACATCAAGCAGAAAGAAGACCCTCACGGTCCACACATTGCAATCTATGTGAGCTGTTTGCCTACCAGCTTGTCACAGCGGCAGTATGAACACATCCTCCTCGACATGATCGGCCGAGGTCAGTCACCTAGCTTGCTGTCATTAATGACTAGAAGGTGCTCATGAGAGTGCATATCTTCGACAAATGAATTTATACAAAGTAATAATTTAATTGCATTCTGTGAATTTCTGTCCTGAAATAGTAATATTATGTAAACTTGTTTGTGTTCTAATACTAATACTAATAGTCTAATAGCTATAAATTCCATAGTGCTCTGGCAGCAGGCATTACTAGTGGTGATGTCACAGACAATACACAGTCTTCTGTTGATGTAATGACGTCATTGCTGTTATGACGTCACACACGCAGACAGACAAGGACTCAGAATGGTTACTTGACCTTTGCCAATTCACTACTTTCACTATGGCTTAGATACTAAGGCTTGATCTGGTGGTGACATCATTGATTGCATGAATGAAGTTACTCTGTGTATAAGCGCAGTGAGTATGGGCTAAAGGCTGGCCCACAAACAGGCACACGATATATTGCACTTCCGCTAACCTCGTATCTAGGGCCCACAGTTTTCCGTGGAAAATTTTGCCAAATTCCGCCGGCTTACCGCGACCTTCCATTTATAAGTAAACTGAGCTATATTCTGTTCAAAAACTTTAGTTTTTGACAGGCCAGCGTTTATTTACGATTGTGCCATATTGCGATTGCTATTAGTAAGATCCACGGCTTTTGGCAGTTTAGCCTGATTTTTTCACGATAAAAATACACCAACAAGTCAAAAATTGTACTAATTGCCGGCGAATTTTCAACTTCTGCAAAATTGCGCAAAATTTCACAGAAATATCAAAATTCTGCAGCAAAGGGAAAATTCTGCGGCTTGGCTCGAAATTCCACAGCCCACGGAAAACTGGGGTCTTACTCATATCCGTGGTCTGACAGGGTAAGCTGATGTGTGGCTGAAGAAACACATATCAGTGCCACCCCATACGGCTGAGGAAGGACTTTGCTATTCCTTACCTTACAATTTCATATCCTATCAATAAGTTTTCTTTGCAGGTAGTTACTGCTGTTTGTTGAAGTGCTGAAAGACGTGAAATGCATGATGTATTGCTTGTGTGTGTTGTTTACTAATGTGTGGTGCAAACTGCGTAGAGAACAAGTGGTCGAGCATAGATGTGATTTACTACGAGTACGGCTCTCTGGTTCTTGTGTTCAACAACATCGATCGAGCGTCCCGGGCTTTCATGATCCTACAAGATGAAACGTTTGACAACAAACAGCTTCTTGTTCTGCTCCTTCCCAACATCCAGGTAAATACTCATCACCAGTGACCTATTCTGCAAAGTTTCTTAGGTCATTTCCGGACAAAACCTTAAAAAGTTTGACGAAGGAGTAGCCTAAAAAGAAAACACAATTTACAATTTAGGAAAAAATAGGAATAGTTTAATGCAAAAAAGGCAGCTCCCGAGGTGACTTAGGAAAACCTAGGAAGAACATAGGAAGATGTTGTGAAAATTCCTAGGAAGTTTTGTAAATTAGGTCCCTGATTTATAAGTATGTAAGTAAGTATATAAACATTTATAGTCCACCCAAAAGCCAGCAGAAAAATTGACCTTATCTGCTGCGTTTGCCAAAGTTAATGTCTGAGACATGGCCTCGTTGGTAATCTGATATTGTCATCCATGACGGAGCATGGGAGAGACAAGTTTTCAGTCGAGAGTGAAATACATCGTGAGACAGGACACATGCGGGCCTTGGGCTCCGCCTTAAAATAATGAAGCCCTGTCCCCTACCTCGGAATTCATATCGTTCCCATACATTGTTTCAACTGATGATACTATCAAAAGTTGTCGCTCACTATTACTGTTACTATACCGTGTTCCAAAATTATCGACCCCCTTGCTTCAAACGCATCTGATTCAGTTTGTAGTTCATGGATTTCAACGAAATATCGTACTCTGCACTATCTTAACATTACTTACGGTCACACCCATTATGACATACCCACTTTACCATGTGTGCTTACACTGCTCGGTGTAACGTCATTATGACGCCAGAGTATATTGTTATTGACAAAGGGATCAAGCAGCAGCGTACTCGCCTTAGACTAAGAGCTTGCCTCGAAGACAAAGATGGCCATTTTAAGCTCAAACTTTAAATACTAGTTCAGAATGATTGACTCCATGATTGTTTCAAATTTCGTAAAAATCTATCAGGTATTAATGATTTTACGCTAACTCAACTGTAGCGGGGGGTGGGGGTTAATTTTGGAACACGTTGTATTACTGTTACTATTGATTTGCCTGTATGTGGTTGTTAGGTTCAGATGATTCCACACGGCTGCACACCACTGTTGGTGCTGGTCAATGTCAAAAGTGGCGGGCAACAGGGTATGGATCTCATCCGAAGCTTCCGCAAACTACTCAATCCACATCAGGTGTACGACCTCATGAATGGTGGACCTCTCCCTGGGTTTGTGCCAGCGTGGTTTTTTTCGCGTTTCATTTTTTCCAGTTTCAGTTGTCGTTATTTCTTTCTCGTTCCAGTTCTTCTGAGCTCTGACAGTTTTTTGATTTTTTTAATGTTTTGCGTAAAACTGTACTTCTATTTTGGTTTCTCTCATTTTGTTTCTGGTTAAAACATTTCACTTTTTTTTAGTTTTTGTGGTAGATTTTTTTCAAGTGCTAATCCATATCATACTGTATTGTCATTTGACTACTCATACCGTGGACTATTTGTACAGAAGACTATTCGTACCATCGTTGGACTATTCATAGCATTTATTTTTGTCACCTATGGTACGTTGATAGCAGCCAGAAACTGACCAAAATTGAGCTAGAGTTTGAAATGATGACCTGTGGTGCTGTCATCTCGAAACGTCGTTCCTTTTGTTGAAGATGTAAATTTATCATCTATATAATGTTGTTTTTTATATTTCTTACATTACAGTTACTAAGCAAGCTGAAGATTTTTTGGATAATTACCACCGGTGCTTAGTTTCAGTTAAAACATTCAGGTTGTGTGTATTACATTACATTTCATGCTTTAAGATTCTGTGGTGGAGAATGGGTCTTTACACGTCTACTGCCATTGCTACTCGGTTGGAGTTATAATTTGAAGGTTTATTTACACTAAATTTGAGTATTTTTACGCGCGAAAGCAGCTGCTTTAGCGCATCTTAGCTATCACAATTCTGTCTGTCCGTTCGTTCGTCTGTCTGTCCGTCCGTCCATCACATGGGTGGATCAGTCAAAAACTGTGCAAGCTAGGATCACCAAATCTTCACCGTCAGCTGCCCAGATGACTCTAGTTTCGGGAACCATAATGCTTTTACGTAAATTCGAAAGGGGTCACTTCAAACTTGGGTGCTAAGTGAGAGGGGGTAGGAAAAATTTGTGATTTTTAGACAGTATAAGTTACTGTATCTCAATAACGGTGCGACATAGGGCCTAGATTACTATTAATCACTAATAGGAAGTCATACGCTGGCCCTTGATTGCCACTGAATTCAATGACCTTGGATGACTTTGAACGCCAAAATTTTTATGGTTTGTGTGGTTTTTTGGCGATTTTGGACTGCGAGACACATTTCAAGAGCGAATTGCACCGAAATCAGTTGAGATAGACAGGGAGAAGCTGCATATGAAATTTTCAGCATCGAATGTATATTTTGATGGTCCAAGTCTCGATTTTCTAGGTTCAAGGAAACATGTGCACAAGAGCATCAAATAACGGTACCACCATAAAAGTTGTTATTTTACCATTGTTAGCCAGTCTTTCGTGAAAACAGAACTTGCAGATCACAGTGGGCATGCTGTCTATCACAACAAGCACTAGTGACGAGCTTTTTAGTCATATCAACATCGATGACTTTGAATATCCCTGAACTTTCAAAATAAGGGGTTTTATTGATTTTTGTGATTCTTGGCTGCAGCACACATTCCAAGAATGAACTGCGAAGAAATCACTGGAGATAGACTGACAGTTTACGAGCAGGAACTGCTATGGCCTTTTGCGCGTCTCGTGAGCATTAGCTCAAATTTCTTGTTAGGTGTAATCACTGGCAGTGCAAATGATTCTGTTTATTTCTACACATTTCTTTGTAGCGTGGTCTGTCATTTGTGTGTCATTTGTCTGTCTATCATCACGTTTATGCTTCCTGCTTTGCTTAAACCGTTTGATGAATTTAGAAGCCATTTGTTAGGTACACTTGTGTGGGAATTCCTAAATGTGTGAATGCTTGCAAACTCAAACCATTTTATAAAATATATTATATCACATATAGAGCTGTCAAGGCGTTCATTTTTTTAACGCATTAACGCAGTGCGTTAATTTTTTTAATGCATTAATTAACGCGTAAATTAACGCACCCAGTCCCGTCGAGATGGAGAGTAGGAGGTCAATTAGTTAAAATTACCCCGGGCCCGAGACGTATGGGACCTGCCTGTAGAATATAGAAAGTTAGGAGAATGAAAAAAAAGTTTTTAAAAAAACATATAATTGTTATTTTTAAACGTATTTAGACTATTTACTATTAACCTATTACAGTATTTTTATTTTGTATATCATCTCTTGTCCATCATAGAGTCCATCATTTTCACAACTTACAAGTAAACAGCATCAGCAAAATGAAACATAAAATAATAATTATGAACTAATAAAATACACGGTCAGATTTGACGTATTTTTGTATTCTGTAGCACAACCTTTTCTGTCATTTTGTCATACGACAAATTAGTCCGCCCGAATGCCTGAAAGACGCCGGGCTTATGCTTTACCGCAAATGTTTTTGTTCAAAGCAAGATCTCCGAGCTCCGTCGGCCAATCACTGTGAAAAATATTACGCTTATTTACAGTAGTGATGAAACAAAAACTACTTTGGTTACTTGATTTCATTCGATTGTCATATAACCGCAGTTTAATGGAATATCCGAACTTTTGCTGCACAGAATTTAGTAACTGAATGAAATAAATTTTCGCATGTGCGTTAATTTTTTTAACGCACGTTAATATTTTTAATGCACGTTAATTTATTAACGCATTAACGCGTTAATTAACGTGTCAACTGTGACAGCTCTAATCACATATCATTCACAGAGAAAACACGAGCAGCCTTAACTACACACGCACTGTTCAACTAACTCTGTCTGTCTGATTGACCTCGCACGTGCTAGGCCTACATACATACAAGTGTATCGCGCCATGCAGTATACAGGGTGGCCCAAAACCTGACATACCTCCCTACCCAAGGAAGAAAATGTCACTTTCTGATAAGACAGAGACATTTTACATACAAAATAGTGTCAACAAACTTAACTACATCATGACGCAAAGCAACTGTACGATAGACATGCACCTTATATAATACATTCAATGCAATCCATAGTCAGTGCAATATTTATGCATGTCCGAACGGTTGAATATCATACGAGTAACGTTCATCACATGTTAACAATGGCAGCTAACGATCAGATATACAGTTCATTTCAATGCAGTTCATAGTCCAGGAGCATTAGGTCATCTAAGTCAACTAAGGAAAAAATTAGTATCAAGCTGATTTTTTCAAAATGGTTAGCCTGGAGCACTAGGAATAACATATCAAAACTCCCCAAGAATCCCAGCTGTGCTCGCTTCAAAATTTGAAATTGAAATTTGGAAAAAAATGAAAAATAGGTCAATTTTTAAGTATGTCAAAACATAGGCATATTGCATATCAAATCAAAGGTAATAAAGAATAGAATGTAAATATAATATTGATGTGTTAATACAATGACTCTACTGCCAGTAGAAGTAAAAAACTGCATTTTGGAGAAAATGATGAATGCCAATATTCGTTATACGAACTGTTAGATATTCACAAGTCTTTCTTGAATAATGTGAAGAAGGATATTCAGAAAAAAACGTTGAAAGAGAAACCGACAAAGAAATATGGTGATCGAGTGATAATTACAACCATTCCTTCTTAGTCCAATGATGTCATCTTCAGGGAAAAGGGACATGAAGTTCTACAAAGCTTGTGGAAATTAGAAATTGTGGGTCGGGTTTACGGGTTCCAGATCCAATAAAATGCCCGACAAATTTCACCTCTAGTTGGGCAAAATTACACTTTGCAAGATTCAGAGTCATACCATTATTACAAATGACACTCAGAAATTGCCTGAGATGACTCAAATGGTCAGACCAACAAGCTGATCCTACACCCACATTATCAACATAAGACTCGGAAAAATCACGGATCGGCTGTAACACCATGCGAATCGCTCTGACAAAAGTTGCACCGGCATTCTTTAAACCAAAAGGCATACGGACCCATTCATACAAACCATCATGTGTTACAAATGCTGTAAGCCAACGATCCTCTTTTGCCACGGGAATTTGCCAGTAGCCTGATTTTGCATCAAACGTACTTATAAATTTAGCCGCCCCAGTCTTGTGCAAAGTTTCGTTTACCGTAGGCATTGGAAAAGCATCGCCAATAGTGAAAGAATTCACATAGCAGAAATCACACGCAATACGTACACCGCCTTGTTTCTTCGCAACGCAAACTATGGGACTTGCCATTGGGCTGTTTGACGGTTGAATAAGTCCTAACTCTAGCAACTCATTGATCTGACGATCAACTTCAAGTTTCAGTAACTCGGGAACTCTATATGGCCTCATAAGTTTCGGAACAAACTGAGGTGCTCGACAACATCACACAAACCAGGTTTGTCAACAAAACACACAGCAAACTCGTCTAATAATTGCAACAATTGTTCACATTGCTGGGTGCTTAAGTGCTTGATCTTTTCAGCATCAACCCTCTTACTTGGCAAATAGTCAGCACAAACATCGGACAACGGTGTTAGCATACGACTAAAGTCAACGTCAGTATCTGCTACTACACCAAAACCTTGAATACGGACAACAAATTTCCGCATTTTGTTTGCATGAGCATGACGCACATTACCATCACCCATATCAACCTAATAACTATGCAGTGACTTGACCTTTACAACAGTAGCTGGACCACACCAACGATTACATAGCTTACCACTGTTATCAGGTGCTAATACAATCACTTGATCACCTTCAGAGAATTGCTTGTTTTTGGAACGCAAATTGTAGTGAGCTACATAATCAGCTTGAGCATTACCATCATGCTCTTTAGCATAACAAGCAGCAGACTCTAATCTAGACTTTATATCACACAAATGTTCGTCAACAGGTTTACTCAAGTTCATGGACACATCACGTTCACCCGTCCAGGATTCCTTGAGCACGGTCAGCAGTCCTCTCAGTGTTCGACCATAGACGAGCATATATGGTGACGTTCCGGTTGTAGAATTTGGCACCTCACGAAGCGCCCACACCATCAGAGGAACGAATTTGTGCCACTGACGTTGATGATCTTTTATGACGTGGTACAGCATGTACTTGCACATCTGGCTGAAACGTTCGACTAAGCCGGAAGCTTGCGGATGATCAGGAGTGTTGAAGCGCGGACTGCAGCCGAGACTCGAGAGCATCTCGCGAGTCAGTTGACTTGTGAAGTTCGAACCACAGTCGCTGACGACGACCTGAGCCACGCCCACATTTGCGAACAATGCATTACATACTGGTCAGTGACTTAAGCATATAAACAACTGGCCAACATGTACAACTATCAACAATGCAAAGACAATATCGATGACCCTGTGAAGAGGGTGGATCGATTGGGCCTATACAATCCATATTTAAGACTTGAAACGGAATTTCAGCACATGTAATAGGTGTGATAGGCACACGATCAGTAGTTTTGATTCGAGATCGTAATTGACAATTAGTACAAGACATAACATATTGACGAACTGAGTAACGTAGTTTAGGCCAATAGAATGATAAACGAATACGTTCGCGTGTTTTGCGTTCACCCAAATGTCCGCCAAATACAGAATCGTGAGCCAGTTTTAATACACGATCACGCCGACATTCTGGAACACACAACTGACAAATGGACTGGCCTTCAACTTTATCGTTATGATACAACAGTCCGCGTGAAATAATAAACCCTCCTTTATTATCACGAGCCATTTCCCAACAACTAGTCAAAGTATCATCGTCAGTTTGTTCCTTAATCAAAGCATCAGCATCTGAAACAGATGTACATGTAAACAAGTCATCAATATTTTGAGCTGTTTCTGAATCAACCTTTTTAACAGCAGTGTTTTCAGGAGATACAGATGCAGTTTCTGTACTTTGTACCTCGACAGTCGCAACAGGTACGGCAATAATCGGCATTGAACGCAACTCATCGACAACGTCCATAGGCAATATAACGTCATAATTATCAGCATTAATATCAGCAACAGCGCATATGACAGACATACAGGGTGAAATATTACACAGCTCTTTTTCATCATTTAACTTGATTGATAAGTTAACCAACGGAGCATCGACAGATTCACCAGTGACACCCTGTAGACACACACTGCCAATAACATCACTGTTACACTGTTCGATAAGACGTCTGCTAACTACTGGTATCTGCCTCCAGAATCACACAACGCTTTACTAGAGACACCAGAGACTGTTACATCAACGAAATTCAATGGTGAAACCTTTACAACAGACACATTGTTTGTACTATCATCAAGCAAAGAATCAATTTTTGGAAATTCACCGAATTTCCATTTACGGTCAAATGACTGATTCATCGGGCCAATAATGTTCGCCCATCCTATTTTGGTTTAACGTGGAGCAAAAATTAACCTGAGCTCCTCGAGCGTTAGAACTAGCCCCTCGGCCACCACGAAATCCACCAGAGCCATAACCATCTCCTCTATGGCCCCTATAACCACTAGTAACGTAGCCGCCACCTACACGACCACGACGGCCGCCTCGACCGCGTACATTAACAGGCGCCCCACGATTTTGAGGACAGAATCTAGCAATGTGCGAAAACGACTGACAAATAAGACATCGCCTACCAGTACCATATGACACACTGCTTTCTCGAGTATTTTCCGTAAACTGTGTAGGTTGACGATGGCATGGATGGGAGTACATGTTTTAATGTTTCACCATACTTTTTCGTACGTCCTGCCAATGTATCATCCCACCTTGGGTTAACTGCAAAATAATCTGCACCACTCTCACCTACTGCCCCAGTCACCTCTACGCCTTGGGCACGTAACTTGGTAAGCCGAAACTCCCGATCTATTTCCATTTTTCGAATTTCTATTTCCAATTGCATTTTCATTTTCATTTCTTCTTTCTTTAACTCTGCTTGAGTTTTTGACTCCTCTAGCCTAGTTTTTGACTCGTCTAACTTTGCTTGAGTCTTCGACTCCTCCAACCGGAGTCGTCTCTCCTCTAACTCTAACTCGCGTAAACGTATATCAGTTGGCTTACACACACGCACATCAGCATTAATCTGCCCATCATCAACATTTAACAGCATAAGTTTTGCAACGGCCTCTAACAATTTGGGCCTATCCATACCAATAACATCATCTTCTTCTTCGCCGACATGCATTAATTTTAGTCTTAAGCGTTCGGTGCTACATTTCTTTAACTGCTCAAGCTGATCAGCATCTAACTGCTCCATGATTATACATAAAACAGTCGAGTACAAATATAACTCACGTACCATGAAGTGAAGCACAATTTCGATACACAACAATAGGCTGCTCAATAACTCACTTAATACAATCTGCACTCCAGCTTACAACGTCGGTTCATTAAGTTGTATCTTCAATGATAACATTAATATCTGAAACAAACTCAAGCAACACAACACAATTAAAGCACGAAATTTACCCGTATACTACCAACGCACTACTGAACATTCACTGCAATAATAACTCGAGCCACTGTTTAAACAACATTACCACGATGTTAACCATTCGACTTCCGTCCATACGTCTAGCAATCCGTCCATCGTTTCATCAATAATCCAACATACAAGCATTTATCCCATCAGCATAACATCTCACACTATCTCAACACTAACATCAATCCTATCCCACCGCTGCCGCCAAAATGTGAGAATCTCTAAATGCAAACTCAAACCATTTTATAAAATATATTATATCACATATCATTCACAGAGAAAACACGAGCAGCCTTAACTACACACGCACTGTTCAACTAACTCTGTCTGTCTGATTGACCTCGCACGTGCTAGGCCTACATACATACAAGTGTATCGCACCATGCAGTATACAGGGTGGCCCAAAACCTGACAACTTGTGGGATCTAATGACGTGCTGTGTTAGATGGACGTTTTTGACAATGGCTTCTATCCCTATTTATGTAAAAAAAAACTGTTCAGTTTATAAGGTAAATGTAAGGGTGACATCGTGGTTGTAGCTATAAAACAGCACAGATCACAATTTAAAAATTCAAACTTTACCATTACACAGTCAGCAAAGTTTTTCTGACATTGTGTAATGGTGATGTTTGAATTTTTGAATTGTGATTTGTGCTGTTATATCTACAACCACGATGTCACCCTTACACTGTATATAAACTGAACAGTTTTTTTTACATAAACTACACCCTTAACAAAACTTTCTCTCTACGGGGGAAAGAAGCCGAAAATGGAGGGGAAAACCCAAAACTGGGGGGGGGAGTTGCACCCGATTTTTAT
>Ga0209367_1009011_pt1 | contig 13611 bp, 12 predicted proteins | sample WorMetLIZISLAND2_FD_187412 | JGI IMG/M metagenome (GOLD analysis project Ga0209367, IMG submission 187412) | Marine gutless worms symbiont microbial communities from Max Planck institute for Marine Microbiology, Germany - Olavius geniculatus... ... | reverse complement strand
GCGGCGTTGTGCGCTGTGTGTGCTGACGAGCCCGACGCGCCGTCCTGCTGGAAGATGAATCCGGTGCGCAGACGGCAATTGCTTTAAAGGAACGATAGTTTAGTGATAATTTATAAACAATACTGTTTATCAAAACGTCACTGTGACGTCATCATCAGTAACGTGTAACCAGTTTTTTGAAAATTAAATAGCATTTTTAGCACGATCATTTTTAAATGCCAAAAAATCGGTAGGCGGTCATGTTAAAAAATCTATAACTTCGTCGTTTTTCAACAGAATCACATTTTACTTGGCTGTTAGATGTAGAAGGTTTCAGTAAATAAAGCTGTAAAATTTTGTATTAAAATCCCAAACGGTTGCTGAGAAAATGGCGAAAAAATTTAGGGGTCCACTTTTTTCTGCCGCACCCTGTAATCAGATTATCACACACCTGCGATAACCTGCTCTCAGCTGATTCCAGTTTGTATGACCAAATTTAAAATGTCTTGTCATTCATTAATCAGCGATGACAGTAGTTGAGTTTTTTGTTTTTTTTTCATCTTTCTATTTGATTTTTGTTTGTTGTGTTACTGGAAGGCATTCAGCCTTTAAAAAGTACCGTGACAAAACTTTCTAGGCTGATCTGATTAGAAGTAACTCCAGAAAAAAGGTGCAAGTCAAACCAAGAATGAAAAACCACTTTTTGTGCTTGAAAAAAGATTTTTGTTGTATGCAGCACTGCTCTCAACAGATGGTGTTATGTAAACACAGGTTGATTGTTTAGTTTGCAGAGCTTTGTAAAGTTTAGAATATTTGTCTTTGATTTTGTGTTAATTAGTGCACGATTGACTGCTAGTGACTGATTATTCTATCTGTTTTTTTTTAAATTAGCATGTAAATGTTGTAATGTGATTAATTTATATAGGCTAGCTTATTTGTTCTGTCTGCTGTTTTGTAACTGTTGAACCATTTGTGGTTCATTTCTGCATCTTGATTATCTGGTGCCATACTGATGTGGCTGTGTGTTGCTGGATGATCGTGTTCAGCCGGTGCTGGAGGTGATCTGCTCTCGTATGAGGTACATATCATCACAGATTGGACAGACGATTCGCATCGTGGCACTGAGCTCGTCTCTATCCAATGCGAAGGATGTCTCGACGTGGCTTGGATGCAGTGCCACCACCTTCTTCAACTTCCATCCGAACGTACGCCCGGTGCCACTTGAGATGCACATTCAGGTCGCCATTCAGTCTGAAATATTTTGTTCTGAAATATTAGGCCTGTTATTGTACAGCCATCTCAGTAGGATATGTGTGATTGCAAAATGTGAACATGATTGCATGATTTTATACTTAGTGCCATTTGTTGGGGCAGTGATTTTGTGGATAACAGTAATTGTATTCAGCAAGCTCTGGACGATTGTATTTACCGGTAGATTGTGTTGCATATGTCTGGTTGTTTTCTCTTGTTCTGAGTTCATGTGTTGTAATTGTTTTATCTATCCTGCATTCTGTTTTGCAGTTTTGCTTCCAGTTGTTACTGCCATTGATGGCATGTTCAGCGGTAGTAGTAGTTAATGTTGTGTGTGTGAAATGTTGATGATGATGATGATGCAGGGCTTGAATGTAACACACAATGCATCACGTATCATCGCAATGGCCAAGCCGACGTACCATGCGATCCTGAAGCATGCTGACAAGAGGCCAGTGATCGTGTTCGTTCCGTCACGCAAGCAGACGCGGCTCACAGCCATTGACATTCTGACATTCTGTGCTGCCGACATGAAGCCAGACAGATTCCTTCACACCTCGGAGTCCAAGCTGGTTCCGGTGCTGGACAAGATGACTGACAAGGTAAAGTGTGGTGTGATATATCCTGTGCCTTCGATGTGCTGCTGTTTATGTCACTGATGCATGTACAATTGTACATGTTGCCTTATTTGATTGTCTGATTGCTGCTTGAGTAAATGTCATGAGAAACTTGTCCCAAATGGCAATATTTTGTTCCTAAGTGCTGGGGTTTATGCATTCATTAGTTATTGAGTGACAGTGCATGGAATATTGCGTAGAGTCATAGAAGCCACAAACACCTTACGCTGTCCACCTTGACGTGTTACCACCAGACATATTAGAAGGAAGAATGATCAGTAGGTAACAAAGAAGAGGAAAAAAGAGGTCACATATGTTGAGCAGCGAGAGTGGTTGAACATGTCATGAATTGTTGAATAGACAAGCTTGGGGAACGTGGAAGTCATTTCCCCCAGTAATTTTTACCTGCTAAATTAGTTTCCTCGAATAAGAAGAAATTATGAGTATTGTCTGATTAACAATATTAATAACTGGCATCTGGCTGTAATGTTGAGATATGTTTGCATTTGACTGTGAGGTGAACTGTAGTCTGTTGGTGTGATCGTTGTAGACTCTGCGTGAGACAGTAAGTAATGGCGTGGCATACCTGCACGAGGGGCTCACAGAACTGGAACGTCGACTCGTCGAGCACTTGTTTGCCCGCGGTGACGTCCAAGTGATTGTAGTGTCTCGCAGTCTGGCCTGGGGTCTTAGTTTGTCATCTCATCTTGTTGTCATCATGGACACGCAGTACTACAATGGCAAGATACATGCTTATGAAGACTACCCAATACCAGACGTGCTTCAGATGCTCGGCCGTGCCAATCGGCCGCAGATCGACGATGAAGGTTTGTCTATTGAATCTGTTTATTGGTCTGGTAATGAATAAAAAATTTCAGTAGTTTACTTTGTGAGTATTAATCATTAATTATCAATTGATTTTTATTGAAAGCTAACAGTATCTATTGTCCAAGAAAGTTTTTGTTCGGCAAAACATTCTCACATATGCGTCAAGACATACTAAAAAGTTAACTTTTTTCTGGGAAAAAAATTGTATTTTTATTTTTTAGTTGCTTGTCATCGTATATTAGTGCTTTGTGAGTGATATGTGTTTTGACTGAAATTTTAACAACTGAAATTTCATTGTTAAACTATCTAGCATTATTTTCCAGAGCTGTACTTATTTGTTGTAGTTTTGCAGTGATATCGTATTTTAGTAGTTAATTGTTCTAGGAACTGCGGTAGAAAATCAAGCCTAAATATCCGGTGTTTTTTGTGCAGGCAAAGCGGTGCTGTTGTGTCAGAGCTCGAAGAAGGAATTTTACAAGAAGTTCCTTTACGAACCACTGCCTGTTGAGGTCAGCAAATGTTTTCCTTTTAATCTTCATTGATTTTTCACAGTTTGGTTTATCTGTTGTAATAAATGGCATTAATTGAGTGGCTTTTTGCTATAATAAACGAAAGAAAATTATTAATTAATTGAAAGAAGCAGTCTTGTGGCTCAAGTTGGTTTGTATTTTGTTGTGTGCTGCTGTTCTGTACATGTATTTATCACTTGAAGCATTTAAACTCTCTGATAGCTGTGTGATAACAGGACTATGTCTTCAGTGTTGATATGTGGCAGTGCACCAGCTGCCATCAGAAGATGTATTGTGGTATAGTGTTGTAGTAGTAATTGTAGCAGGGTTTGTAGCATCTGCAGAGAAGGTATTGTGTGTTGTGGTCGTTGTGTGCAGTCTCATCTGGATCACTTTCTGCATGATCATTTCAACGCCGAGATTGTGACTCGGACCATTGAGAACAAGCAGGATGCAGTTGACTACTTGACGTGGACGTTTCTCTACCGACGCATGACTCAGAATCCTAACTACTACAACCTGCAAGGTTATTCTCCTTCCTGCCTTCTGCTCATTCTTGTGCAATATCAATACTGTAGTGACTTCTCTTGCCTGGATGTTTGCTGAACTTGATTTGTAGCCGATCTCACTTAAGTGTGGCTTGATAGTGTGATAGTAACGGGCCAGACTGGTGACCGAAAGGTTCTAGGATCGACTCTGAGCCGATGCACAGCCAGGTAATGACCTTAGGCAAGTTGTTCACACACGTGCACCTCTGTTCACCAAGCAGTATAATTTGGTACCGGCCAAAGAGTGGTGATGCTTTGCGGCTTGGAAGGTAACTGTGGGTCTGGCGTTGCACTGGCCATGCATCACAAACTCAGTGGTTTATCCATGTACGGGCTCAGTGGCTATGGAAAGGGAGATGAGCACCCCGCCTACCCCCTGGAGGGGCATGGCACACTTTACCTTTACCTTACACTTAAGTAACGCTCAAGCTATTGGCTTGGTTGCCATCATCTGTCTGTCTGTAACGGATGTATTGTGACTAAGCTTTAGGTTATAGGAAAAAACATTTTGCACGAATAATTAACCATGTGTGTGAAACTCGGGCATGCAAAATTTCAGCGATGTGGTGCAAGGGGAACATTCTCAAATAGGAGGTTGAATGAATGGGGGGTAGGAAATTTTTCATTGGGAAAACTGGCCATATCTTGGAAACGGTGAGAGATAGGGCCAGGTTACTATTAATCATTAATAGGAAATGGCATATGCCGTTTTAGATGAGATAGAAATCATTAACCTTGGATGACCTTGAAGGGTCATAATGCACTATGGTATACCATTCGTGTGGTATTGTGGCTAAATGGTAAGTCATAGGGGGTCGGCGATAGTAGCATCGTACCACAGTATCGCTGGCAACTTCCTATAGGCTGTCAATAGTAACCATGTCTCCATCTGCAGCGGTTTGGCTGCAGTTTTCTATGGAAAGTTTTAATCTTTAAATGGCCGTATCTCGGAAATGGTGAGAGATAGGGCCAACGTTATCGATAATCATTAATAGGGAGTGCTATACTTAGAGCAGTAACTCATTTGTCTCTCATGTTGTGTGCTTTTTTGTTATAAGACTAATTTTCATTCAAATTCTTATATTTTTTGTTTTTTTCAAGTTTATATTAACAGAAATCGAATATTTGTACTTCAGGTTTTCGTTTCCCTTAATGAAAACGTCACTGCAGAGTAGAATTTTCTTACTTTTACAAATTAACAGTATGTGTTATTGAGTATTGTTATTGCGAGCAATTTGTGTAATTAGTGAGAAATTGTGAAGGAAGGTAGTATATTGCCTGTTGTCTGTCAGGTGTGTCCCATCGCCACCTGTCTGATCATTTGTCTGAGCTCGTTGAGAACACTCTGAGTGACCTTGAACATTCCAAGGTCAGTGGTAGTAGTCATAGTGGTAACAGCAGCAGCATGAAAAAAATAACCTCTAATGCATTAACGTAGCGTTCATCCCACTGTAGTTTACTGCAGTTGCTGTCATGATTATTGGCACAGTCAGGCTGCATTTACGTAGACGTATGAGACCGTGTTTCGGTTTACGGCTTGTACAAGCTTCGCCAGGTGACAGATTGTGAACAACTGGATTTGGTCTTATTATTTCACACCTCATGGCCTATTACCTTTACAAGGAAGACTTTGATAGATCAAAAAAACAATCATAACTGGAGCGTTCACAGTACCAGCAGATAACATATTGCCAGTTTACAGTGAAAAAAGTTGTATGTTGATCAGTAGATCCATTCATTTATTTGTTGATAACCGATAAGCGTTGACGACATAGGCTATTATGTTTAGTTTGCAGTTTCAGTGGATGTTAGGTCTGTGTTTGCAATGCATTCTGCTGGTTGGTAACTGATGTAAATGTGTGTCTGTGTCTGGATGCTACTGCAGTGCATCAGCATTGAGGATGAGATGGACGTAACGCCATTGAACCTCGGCATGATTGCTGCTTACTACTACATCAACTACACCACCATCGGTCAGTTGTCTTCATAATCATTATCATAATCATAATAGTCAGTTATAATGCCCTATCTGCAACAGTGCATTACAATATCAGTTGGAAACAGATGAGTCTTGAGGGCTCTGGAGCAGAATCAGTGTTTATGGTGTATGGATGAATCTGGGGTCAAATTTTCGAAACTTTCCTAAGACATTTTCCAAAGATCATGTCAGATGATTTAGGAATTCCAAAGAAGTTTCCTTATCCGAATTTTCGACGGCTTTCTTTGCATTTTCAAAGAACTTCTTTTCTTATCTTCCTAAACTAGTTCAACCAATCAGATGCGCTTATACCGACCATGTGACGTAATCAAAACTTCTTAGGAAAACTTCTTATCTTAGCACGTCCATGGGAAACGCATTTTACACACTGCTTCGTTTTTTAAGTTGACCATATGTCAATTTCTGTTACTTACTCATTGGTGATTTTACCGCAGCGTTACGCAAATGATCTATGACGTCACATATGACGTCTAAGCTAAGTGTCAACATCATGTACTTTTTTGCAAATTTTGTTGTATTACACAGCTTTCTCCGTGTAGGACAAGGTTAGTGCTTTCCTATATATTTGCCTAAATTCTTCCTAAGAAGTTTCCAAAGAAGTTTAGAAAATTTGGCCCCTGGTTCCAAATCTTTGAACCGCAGATGGAGAAGGTGCTGTTCGTGTATTTGCTTCACCCGCAGCTTGTCATAGCAGATATCAAACTGCTTTTATAGGCTTTCGAGTTCATCTCTTTGATCTTCTTTTGCGCAGTAGTTATGGGTTTTATTTCCTATCGTTTTTTTCACATTTGTATGCAACACAAGTCATTTGAGTCAGTCACGTCAGGAATCATCATCATTATTTTTTGTTAATTTTTTTATACCCACAGTATCGAAGATCCCAGGGGTTCAAAACATATGTTAAAACCAGATATTGTTGTTGCTGCTGTTGTTATTAACATCAATGATGACGTTTCTATGGAGCAGATTTGTCCATAAAGGAGATTATGTTTTTGAGTCAATCAGTGTTTGTCAGCTGGTTTACTCACAAAATTGTGTACGGATTCCAATGAAATTTTGTGGAGGGGTTGGGCATGGTCCAAGGAGAAAGTGATAAGATTTTGCTAGCAATGTGGATTCTTTTCTGGATTCTTGATTGTTATCCATTATTTTGTGTGGTACCATTGGGAGATAGCATCTATATTAAACCTTAAGATTTGCCAGGTGGCAGCACTGTTCTCAGTTGAGGTCTGAGATGTTTGATCACTGCTGGTTTATGTGTGTGAGTGTAGAGCTGTTCAGCATGTCACTCAACATCAAGACCAAGATTCGGGGGCTGATTGAAATTATCTCCAGCGCAGCTGAGTACGAAACCATCCCAATCAGACACAATGAGGACTCCATCTTGCGACAGGTCTGTGACAGCTGCTGGCCGCTTAGTGGCCGTCCATAATAAACACTGCGACTCAGAACAGATATCCCTTCTCAGAATGCACGGCTGAATTATTAAAATTGTCTCAAATTTGTGAAGATTAGCACATAAAGTATGCATAGGTGTATTTTGACTCATGGTGTATATCATATGTTGATTACCTAGTTCATTGTCTGCAAACCATGTTGGGTGTATGGTCTGGTAACAGTTTTAGGTTGCAGCCATGTGGCATATTTATTCAGTTACTGCATGAATCTGATATATGTTGTAAGCTCTAAGCTGAATGCAGTTACAGTGAATACTCGTTCATGTCATGCCGCTGGTTTAGCTATGACATTAACAAGTCCTGTTTTCATTGGATGTGTAAATGCATATCAGAAGCTTCTTCAGCGTTTTAGGCATGGCTGTGAACCAGCAGTAACATGTTGTACGTTGTGTCGTGATGAAGTTGTTAAGCTGCTGCATACATTCATCAAATTGCAACCCCCGTTTAGACATTTAGTTAAATTGTTGTCACTTTGGCAACCGCTTGCTAGTGATTTTTTGCAGCTTGTTAATCAGTCACTGTTTCTGCATTTAAGTTTATTGAAAGAGATTTGCATTTCAGTTTGCTTCACTCATGACACGTACTTGCATGTTGTTCTGTTGACCAATCAGTTGGCGCAGCGTCTGCCCAACAAACTGCAGCCAGGAGCCAAGTACAACGACCCTCATGTGAAGACGAACCTGCTGCTTCAGGCTCATATGTCTCGCATGCAGCTGTCGGCCGAGCTTCAGTCCGACACCGAGGAAATCCTTGGCAAAGCCATCCGACTCATTCAAGCCTGCGTTGACGTGCTCAGCAGCAAAGGCTTTCTGTCGCCTGGTCTTGCCGCCATGGAGCTGGCACAGATGGTGACGCAGGCAATGTGGAAGAAAGACTCCTATCTTAAACAGCTGCCGCATTTCAACGCTGACGTTATTAAACGCTGTGCGGACAAGGTTTCTACTACCACTCAGTATCATTATCAGTGTCTGTAAATACGAATTTTATTTTAGTTTTATAGCTCATGTAGACGTCACCTAAACCGAATCGCGTGCAGTTTACATGCAGTTGTATTTTAGTGCAGTTTTTGGTGTGGTGAAACGTGATTTTTATGCGATTTTGTTTTTTCCCAGTGCAGGCACAATTATTTTGCAGTTTAGTTCTTTTATTTGATAGGGCCCCTGTCTTCCCATGTTAATGGCAGGTTTGCAATTTGGAAATTTCAGTCAGAATTCCAATCATTTTGACAGACTTGTGGTGATGTGTCGGTCTTTGTTTAGTATATTGTTTTCATTGTGGCTATGGTAAAACTTGTCACGGTCAGTAGTAATCACTGAATATGAAGTATTAGTTGTCTAGTAACATTATATGTGCCATATAGCCTAGTTTTGTTGATTCACGTGTTTATCTGAACTTGCGTGTAAGCCAAGGCACGATTGTTCCGCGTTCGCGTCATGTGCACCGCATAGACTGGTGGTGTGTAGAAAATAGAGAGTATATTTGATATAATGGAGATGGATGATGATGAACGCAATGCCCTGCTACAACTGACGGAGTCTGATATGGCTGATGTGGCTCGCTTTTGCAACCGTTATCCTAACATCGAGTTAACATATGAAGTACAGGACAAAGACAAACTCAAGAGGTCTGATCTGTTCTTATTCACCTGTCGGATCAACATTTTTTCGACTCCAGCTTTCTGCCAGCTTACCGTTGTGGTCTCAGTAGAATGAAAATGTAATCTTGCTCTCCGTATCGGATTTGCACGGCTTGTTCTGCAGTTATTTTTCCTTTTCCTGTTAGTGATTGACATTGTGAATGTTGTTGAGATATATTCTGATCAAGTTCTGTGGTCTTGGTCTCAAAATGCTTCATCTTGGTATTGATATATCTCGTTCACATGACTGCTCTTCTTAAGATTTACAATTAAATGCTGTTTTATATGTAATGTTGCCCTGTTAGGTCTTTGTGGGCAGTTGTAATTCTTTTTTGTAATGAGGATATTGAGTGTTGCCTTACTGTCCTTTCTTACTTCTGTTCTCCTTTTTTCTGACATGTGTGTAAAATATTATAATGGGTTAATAACGATTGATTGATTTTACGAACTGAAATTATTCAAGCTAAGTTACTGTTGTAAAGATGCAGTTGACAGCTGACTGCATTTCTACTCCATATGGCGCTTGATAATAAAAATAATTGTTCCCAAACAGAGGTGCATTGGTGATTGTTATTATTTGCAGCGGTGCAACAGTGGTCGTGAACGTTACATTGGAACGAGAAGATGAAATTGCTGGACCGATCCTGGCCCCATTCTTCCCACAGGTAACCTTATCCATTCTTTTCCTTGCAGTATCATGTGTGTTAAGAGATTACCTCAGATTGTGAAGATATGCTCACATACTATGCCAGTTATTCATTTATTTGAGCCCACACATGCTGATGTTTTTTCCATATTTAACTTTATAACATCATTTCATTGTAGTAAAAAACCAAGATACACTTTTTCTTTGTTATAATGTTGAGTAAAGTAATGTAACAGAGTATTCATTGGCATTTGGTCAGTGTTTTTAGAAAGTTTTATTTATTTATAAAGAATTTTGTGACTATCAGAGTGGGATGCTTAACTTCTGAAGATCGTAGTCTGATTAGGAATCTGTGTAAAATGCTGATATTTCACAAGGTAGTTAGTGACATGTTAGAGGTGTTGTGGGGTCTTCAGTGATGGTGTTATTACAAATTTTCTCTTGATTCTGACAGTAAAAGAATTTTGATAATTGGTTAATATTTGATGAAGTTAAGGCATATAAAAATGGTGCCATGTTTGGCCCACCCTGCATTTTCCAACATCGATGAAAAACAGATACAGGTTGTTTTGCTATACTGTGCCATTAAACTGGTTTCTAGTAGAGCTGTCAAGTTAATGCATTAATTAACGCATTAATGCATTAATAAATTAACACGCGTTAAAAAAATTAACGCATGTTAAAATAATTAACACACATACGTAAATTTATGTTGATTTACTAAATTCCGTGAAGCAAAAGATCCACTATTTCGTTAAACTGCGGTTATTCGACAATCGAATGTATTCAATGAACTGTAGTTGCCATTCTGTCACTATTGTACATAAATAATTATTTTGATGACAGGTTAATAGATTTCTATACTAGCTAGCCTATAATGGCAGTTATTGTTGATTACATGTTTAAAATGTGTTTTTTACTTTTTATATTCTACAGGCGGGGGCTGGTGGGGCCCCTCAAACGTCACAGGACCCGGGGTAACTCACCCCCTACTCCCTCTCCACAGGCCTGAGTTCGTTAATAATGCATCAATGCACTAAAAAAAATTAACGCTTCGACAGCTCTAGTTTCTAGCATTAGTACTGGCCAGATTATTCAACACTGAATACTGGACACTGATATTTCGGTTTGCTGAACTGTGCAGAAACGTGAAGAAGGATGGTGGGTGGTTATTGGCGACGTGAAGGTGAACAACTTTGTGTCGATAAAGCGCCTGACGCTGCAGCAGAAAGCCAAAGTTCGGCTCGAGTTCATTGCACCATCCGCTGGCAAACACAGCTATACGCTGTTCTTCATGAGCGACGCGTACATGGGCTGCGACCAGGAGTACAAGTTCTCGATCGAAGTGCATGAAGGTGACAGCGGCAGCGAAAGTGACTGAGAATTAACATTAACTGTTGCCAACAGAGTACTACTTATTGGACAGCACAAGTGTTTAGTAGCACAGCAGCATTGCATTATTATATGTGCAGTGTTATTATTCTTATTCTTATTATTTCTCCAAACTGCTCTGCCACTGCATTAGCTGACCTGGAGTTTGGACAAAGCCTGTTGACAGTCTGACTACAGTCATCAGAAGTAGCGTCCCACTCTGATAGTCGCAGAATTCTTTATAAACGAATAACTTTTGAGAAACACTGACCAAATACCAGTGAGTACTTTGTTACATCATTTTACTGAATGAACCTGAATAAACTAGAGCAAACTAGTAGCTGACACACGGTTTGGTCAGCTTTGATCAATGTCTGTACAGTCTTCATAGAATGCAGTACAAATAGTAGCAGCTGGAGTTGTTTCATCGTTGCAGTGTATGATGCATACTCACTTTCTGACATAAAAGGTGACTAGGAAACCTGCAATAGTGTTACTGCTATATTTGATTTTTGTACTGGGTACTATGTAATTAAGTATAACATTGGTGTGCACTAAGTCAGGGAAATTACTTGCATGGTACACATTGTTGTTGTGTGTTACAAGTTGCGTGCGAGAACGAAATTTTCGTTAAAACTTGTTGAGCTCAACATTAGTGGTGAAACACGTCGAGCAGCGTGTTATGAATCAGTAAGTTGCACACTGTTGTTTTACGTCTGATTCTGAAAGCACTGTAGTCACTTCAAATATATCACCCCTGCTTTTAGCAGTCTTGTGATTTTACAACTGGTTTACTCGTACGCTTTCATTCTACACATAATATGCATACTTGACTGCTTCTAGGTAAGTAAATGGATAGTATTAATAAATACATTTTTTATGGTATACTTATACTCAAACTGAAGTCTGTAGTCTCTACCATGTATGCCCAACACAAAATCAGAAACGAAAAGCATTTAGCTCTAAATCATTGTTAAGTTTTGGTGTTTTCTAAACAACAGTCTCTGGTAGGGTTTCCAACCCGGATTAACCCGAACCCGAAAACCCGGAGTTTTTTCAAACCCGAAAACCCGGGTTTGGAGACCTTGCAAACCGGGGTTTTCGGGTTTGAATTTTGACCTACATTATGTTTAATTACACGTTAAAATAACTCGGCAGAATACGCAGTGGACACTGTCACACTGGCTTCTCGCAGATTTATCAATAATCAATAATCTGTACCTTGCTGCCGTTGCGTTACGTTTTGTGTGCGTAGGCGGGAACCAGCCTATCTCGGCTCATAGTCGACCGCCGAAATTTTTACTTACTGCGTGTTTACACCGCAGTCTTGACGTGTGTGTGACGTCAGTCACGTCGTTGAGTAGAAAATCTAGAAATTAATAAAACCCGAAACCCGGGTTTAAGATTTTTGAATCCCGAAAACCCGGGTTTGGAAAAGTGCTCCGGGTTTGGAAACCCTAGTCTCTGATAATGACCAAAAATTCTTTTTGATGCGTTCAAGATAGTCAACGATCACATCTGGTCTGGCAAAATTGCCATTCATTCATTTTATGACCAACACACAGTCTGAACATAAGCTGACAAACGTACGTTACATATAGGGACAGTAGAGAATCACAGCGAATAGTGGCAAACAACACGGCAGACTTTTGTGAAAATCCCAAAATAACGGCACAGACATAGCATAAGTCACAGGCCCAAAGACCATTATACAGTCTACAAAACTCGGCATCTAGCAGTGACAACCATCACTACATGCAGTGCAAGGTTTTCATCTATAAATTTTTGTTGATGCAGAGTATTAAAATACGTATTTCTACGATGACGTCACGCTCACATACTGAGCCAGAAAATAACAAAGCACATGGACTTGGTAGCAGAGACAAAGGTAAATATTTTTTGGGTCAAAATCACAGAATAAACTTCAGCTTATGCTGATTAAAAAACCAAAAAAAAATTCTTCTAAAAATGCAAAATCACAGCATTTTGGCTAAAAACATGGCAAATCATGGCATTTTGGCAAAATCACGGCATTTTATGAAAATCGCGGTTTTTGTGTTTTTTTGTGATTTTCTACTGTCCCTAATTACATACAGTATGAAATATTTCAACACAGAGACTGAACATTAGCTAACAAACGTACATTCTATGCACCATGAAATATTTAATACAAAAAGTCATTAATATTGTCGAGTCTTGGCGTGAGACAAGTCAACAGTATTCTGCAGCAGGCATGAGTCTACCATCGACGCCTAGTGAACACTGTTCATATGCTGTAAACACATCAAACATCAGTAATCAATTAGCTGTGCACATTTACACCATACAACCATCACTACAAAATTTAAGCTACCATTTATTTTGACAGCTTTTAACTGTTATGTGTTATTACTATGACAAATATCATAAATCCATTCACTCTGTCCAGGAGTCAATAATCGGTTCTATTCAAAGTTCAAACTACCAGTATCAGTAGTGAGTAGTGAGAATCAGAAAGCCAGCTGTCAACATTCAACAATGAGTACCGGTTGCCATCCTCAAAACTGACAACTACAAAAAATTCGCACCAAAAACGGCCCGGTGATTACCAGGGTTCCTACAGTGAGTGAGTGAGTAGTTTCTTAACGGCACATCAGCACAAAATAGGCCATTCAGTGCCATATGTGGTTAAAATTAGTTAAAAGCAGTTGATATATGTATTAAAAGCAAAGTTAAAATACTTGTTAAGATCAAGGCTATTAAGCTAATATAAAACAACATTATATACGAT
>Ga0209367_1009010_pt1 | contig 13612 bp, 4 predicted proteins | sample WorMetLIZISLAND2_FD_187412 | JGI IMG/M metagenome (GOLD analysis project Ga0209367, IMG submission 187412) | Marine gutless worms symbiont microbial communities from Max Planck institute for Marine Microbiology, Germany - Olavius geniculatus... ... | reverse complement strand
CCCCCCCTCTCTACCCCCCTCTAATTTCCCCCAATCGGACTTAGGGCGCCAGGCGGACTCACGTTGAGCTTTGCCCCAAATTTCTAGTTTTGGTTTCTTCTGCTTAATAATAATATACTTATTATGGCCAAGTTTTTGAAAATCTAAACCCATAAATTTGCAAATTTATGGATATTCTATGCTCTGAAGGGCAAGTAAAAACTCAGACGAATCAACCAACAAACTTTTCAGCCAAGTAAGTCAAGCCTTTACAAAAAACTCATAAACCCAACAAAACCCGCCGAGTTATAAGTAATTAGTGTTGCCGATTATTTACCATGCGTACATATGGTCAACACACGGTCAACCTTGATCAAAAAATTGCTACTGTCCATGCACTTTAAACTTAAAATTAAAGGCCTTCAGGCTAGCATGGGGATTAGAGTGGGGAAAAAAAGAAGAAGAAAAAGGAATTTTTGGGATAGTGCCGCCCTTAGAAGTACGTGTTCATGACAGAGAGTACACTGTGTTTCAAAAAAACATCCCCGACATTTTCGACTGTAACTTTAAAACCAATTATCAGATTTTGATAATTTTTGGTACGAATATTCCTGACACAACTGGTCATCAAATGACTATTCAGTTTCCCACCTCACCCAACTTTTGTTTCTGCTCTACCAGTCTACCTGGGGAAAACACAACCAGCAAATATCACTTTTTTATCCGATGTGATATGATTGCTTAATTAACATAACGCATAAAACACATTTTGTTCACATTTCTGACACTTTGACTGACATTTTGGCTGACATTTCATCCAGTTGTCCATTTTTAACTGCCTGCAGTAAAATTGCTTGAAGTGTTGGCCCACCATGCAAACACAGGCAAAAAGACGCTTTCTCCATTCACTGACAGCAGTATCGATAATGTTCTGCTCCAGAGCAATCCAGGCTGTACTAGTCGCTTCTTGACTTCACAAACATTCCTAAACTTTATCTGGTAGACACACTGCTGCATGACAGTCAAACCTTGTAACAGACCGGCTGTTGGGATCCACAGATTAGGTTATATGGAATATATCGACGTTTTTCATTCATTTTAACACGTATTATGCTCGGTCTGATTTCCCCAGGTAGTGCAAAAATAGACGTTGGGTGAGGTAGAAACTAAAACACTTATTTAATAGCCAATGGCGTCAGACATTTTTCTGCCAAAAATTATTAAAATCTGCTAATCTTTCTTCAAGTTACGATCGATAATGTCGGGGTGTTTTTTCAGGTTTTCTGTTTATTTCAACCCATATTTTGCTTGATCTGATTTCCCTAGATAGTGCAGAAGCATACATTGGGTGAGGTGGGAAACTGAACGGCCATTTGATGACAAGCTGTGTCAGGAATATTCGTACCAAAAACTATCAAAATCAGACAATTGGTTTTAAAGTTACAGTCAAAAATGTCGGGTGCGGTGTTTCGTCACACCGAAAAATGTCGGGGATGCTTTTTGAGACACAGTGTAGTATCTTATTACTTTTACCAAATGTGCTGTCTTTGACTGCTGCAAAATTAAAACGTAAGCTTTTAGCGCTCTAGTTTTCGTCAATGAGTAGTTCTAGCCTGATCAAATTCTAACACTATCCCATAAAAATCAACATTTGTAACAATTATACTGTACACAGCAATGTAAACAAACAACACGCAGACAGGAAGTGCTTTCGTAGAACACGCAAAGTAAATAAGTAAAAAAGGGCGTCGAGATAAAATTGAGAACGCCGTTACGCCGAGTGCGACAACAAAATACGAAACACTTCGGATCTTTACGAAAGTGCACGAAAATAATTTTATAGTGACACAAAAAAATGCGTGCAATCAACAGCGACATATTTATACACCAGTATTTGTACTAGTGATTGCAATCTGGGGACTGATTTTCGAATCGCGGGAGCAGGAGAACGGGAGTTTTCTGCATAAGATTTACAAATTTGTCATTAAGTGTATATTCATGTCCATGGATTCAACCGTTTTCAACGCTCGTACGGTCGGCGACAGTATCTAGCAAAGTAGCAGCTGCGTAATGAGCAACCTAACGAAACAGACAAGCAAATAAACGATCTGCGTCAAAGGCTTCCAAGCCCAGGCTCGATCTGCAGCGCCAGGAAACAACCTCCCCCTCCTAAAGTCATACCAAACGCACGAGGTTCTCGGGTTTACGTTGTCATGTTCAGAGCCAAATTAAGATTTTATACAAAACCCGTAAATTAATCGATTTACCGATATGGAACATGGACGTGCTGGACAATGTTTAGAGGCCTAACTAACACACGTCGATTTCGCTAGGTCGACAAACCGATTTTTCACACGATGGCACTTACGTAAAGAAGCTGTCACACCATGATCATGACGTTTTAGCCAGCGAAAGTTTTCTATGTTCGTCCAACGACGGAAAAACGACTATGGACGTTTACCAACGTTCCCGCCACCAAAAAATTGGAAAAAGCTATAGGCGTGCGCTGGCTAAAACGTCATCGTGTGACGGCTTCCAACCGATCTCGTTAAATGAGACAACGAACGTTTGGGTAAAGTAAGTAATCTTTTATTAAACAACGGTCAAACGCCATTGCAAAAACAGAACATAACAGACCATAATCGTTACAATATCGATAAGAAAAAAAGAAAAGAAAAAAGAAAAGAAAAGAAAATGCAATGAAATACGGCAGAGCTACCACAGATCTACACTGTGTCTCAAAAAAACCGGACCCCTGCTATCTTTTGCAATAACTCCAACAGTCCTGGTTCAATAGCAATAGATTTTGACAAAAATAATCGTTAGAGAATCAGCACTTAATAGCATGTGTTACTTTGCGAGAAATTTTAAGAACAGAGTACCAGCTGTGGTTTTCCTGTGGCACCAACAGTAGAGTCCATCTAAAGTTAGTATAAGCATATCATCCGCAATGTACATGATAACAACAACTACCATGGAAATAACTTAAGCTGGTACCCCGTTTTATGAAATATCGTAAGCCTGTAACACACTACGATATTGAGTACCTTTTGACGATTTTCTCAGCCAGTCATTATTATTATTGGGCACAGTTTGTTGGAGTTATTTCAAAACATAATAGGGGTCCGGTTTTTTTGAGACACAGTGTATTTATGAATTAGAAATGAAACTGAACTATTTTTTATATATGTAGTAAAATAGTGCTGGTATCACATGCCTAGATAGCAACCTTGTTTTTCTCTCATATTCCACACATCAGTGAAATCAGTTACCAGTAAATTAGGGCTGTGGATACTAACAGTTAATCCTAGTATTAGTCTTTAAAATTGTTAGCGATTAGTAAGATTTTTATATTGGTACTTAAATTTGTCACTATAAAAACATTTTAATGTATATAGGATGCATGATCACTGTATGGAAAACGATAATCATTTTGAACATGAGCAATAACATTGTGGACTGTAGTAGACAGGAAAACAAACATTTACTAATTGTGTTTCAATACATTTGTGACAGTTATTAGCTGAATAACTGAGTATTGCTTGCTTTTTCTTGACAATTATCGCGTTTGTTTTTGATGAATATAAACAATTGTCTAATAGTTATTCTTTGGTAAAGTGTGCTGTTTTAAAAAATTACTAGTTAACCCTTATTTAAACCATAGATGTAACAAGTAATTTGAACTAATGCTCACGAGACGCGCGAAAGCCTATAGCAGTTCTGGTTTAGCTGAAAATTGGGGTGTTCACGCTAAGTTAATATACAAATACCAAATTCTTTATTTAGATCGCATAACGATAGTTCCGTGGCGCACCTTGTGAATGATATAGACTTGTGTCGCAGCCTGAAGTCGCCAAAAAAATCTATAAAACCCCCTATTTTGGTGTTCAGGGTCGTCCAAGGTCATTGAATTCGGCGCCAGTCGAGAGCCAGTGTACGACTCCCTATTAGTGATTAATAGTAACCTAGGCCCTATCTCGCTCCGTTACTGAGATACAGCGACTTTTTGGCCAAAAATTGCAAATTTTGTCCACTTTATCTCATTTAGCACCCTCTTTTGAATTTATGGAAAAGCTTTACGGTTCCTGAAACTAGAGTTTTCCAGGCAGCCGACGGTGAAGATTTGGTGATCCTAGCTTGCACCGTTTTTGACTGATCCACCTGTGTGACGGACAGACAGACAGAATTGTGATGGCTAAAATGCGCTGAAAGCAGTAGCTGCTTTCGCGCGTAAAAAACGTTGGAGGAAAAATAAAATAACGTTAAAAAATGAAAAGAAGTGTGAAGAATAAAAAAACTTTTAAAAACGTTGAATAAAAAACGTTTGCCATAATTTGTTCAACCTTTTGCCTAATGCTGTAAGTGCAGTATACCTGAAATCATTGTTTAGATAGAGAGAACTTTATTTAATTTCAATTCAGCTGTGTGGTCCATAGCTGTGTGGACCATAGCATTAAACTAACCAAATATACTAGTTTAAAAACATTTTATTTAGTATATTTGGACTAATTAAGTAAACTACATCACTGTGACAAATTAGTTCGTTTCTGTGGTCTCAAAAGTGCTTCACGAAAGTGCTTCACAAAGATTTTTTATGGGATTTTTAATTCACATTTTTAAAAATAAAAAACGTTGAGCAAAATAAAAAAAAACGTCACAAAATGTAAAAAACATGGCAGGAATAAAAAATGTAAAAAAAACGTTTTTTACATCTACGATTTAAACCAGTTTGCAGTTTTAGATGATAGGTCTGAAACTCATTGACTTGCAAAAACAATGCAAAAACGTCGGTGCGTTCTTAAGTTTCAATATATTATGTCATAAAATAGTCAATCACATTGTACTCACAGCATTGTCTAGATTTTGTTTCTGTGTAGATTTTGGGGTTGGAAAGCAGTTTTTCTACTTGGTGTCTGCATTGGAAGTTTCTACATTCCAGAACGTGATATTTATCGCATATGTGAGTAGGAATGTTAACATCATAACATCAAGTCTGTTAACATCTTATGTGCAATTTTTTCGGAAGAATTAGGTGACGTAATTAAAAATATAATTTTTGCATCGACCGCTAAGCTGTAAGCTATAGGCTCTTTGTCATGATTGTCGTCCATCTGTCTATTCGTCCGTCACAGATGTATTGTTTCTAAATGGTGCAAGATAGGGTCTAGGTTGCTGTTGATCACTAATAGGAAGTGGATACGCCCTGTCAGATTAGATGGAAATTATTGACCTTGGATGACTTTGAAAGTCGTTACGTGCATTTTTAACGGAAAACTGGCCATATATTGGAAATGGTCAGAGATACGGTTTAGGTTACTATTAATCACTAATAGGAAGTGGCATACGCCCTTTCAGATGACAAAAATCATCGACCTTGGATGACCTTCAAGTTCAGTGACAACCTGTACGGTTGGCCCCACCCTAGCGGCAGCTGGGCTTCTTGTTGCAATTGCTGTATTGCTACTTTTAAGATGGTTTGCCAAGCTAGGACAACAGCTGAGTTACTGACTAATTAATGGTGTAGCTTGCTGACATCGTGGTTATACCGTACTGAAACTGACGAATTACTGAAAAGTTCTGCACCATCTTGTATTGTATGACTAAGATAGACTTAAGTTTGTGGACTTTTCATGTCTGTACAGTGCCTACTATTGTGACAGGTGTTACTGTTGTGTGGTCTATCTATCTCTTTGTCTTTATGTTTGACGCAATTGTGTTTTCCTTCTGTTGAGCGGAGTATGGTAATATACCATCAGGCATTCATTCCTGTGGCTTCAGGTAATATTTTATTGGACAGAGCCTTCAGTTTTTTTCATGGTAAAGTGGGTCAGTGTTCCAAATGACTATTGTGTGGTGATCTGTTTTGTCCTTCCATCTCTCAATGTCTGCAGTGTTACAACAGGCCCATAATCACACCACAGTCAAGCATGACAATTTCAACGAATATCTTTTCTGTCTATCATATGCAGCATAGATGTAAAAACATTTTTTGTGTTTTTATAAAAGTTTAAAAACCAGCTTTTTAATTTTTTACAAATTTTTAAAAATGTTTTTGAATTTTTAAAAATGTTTTTGTCTTATGTTTAATGTTGCGTTTTTGTTCTTATTAAAACATAAGCGTACAAAATTACAAATATGATACATTTCTCATGGGCAAATTGCGTTTAGCCCTGTTTTCGATTTGTACCATAATCACGGTTACATAATAACATTCAGCACATGTCGATCTTTACTCTTGACAAATGGTAGGTTTTTGTTTTTAACATGTTATTGTGCTACTTTCTGCCAAATGTAGTGTAATGTTTTTTATTGTTTTTTACGTTTTTTATAAAGGTGAAAGAACATGTTTTTTATGTTTTTTATTTGCAAATTAATGTATTATGTATGTGGAGTGTATTGTGCCTAATTAGTCATTACACTTGCATAGTTTACTGTAGGCTGCAATAGTGTATTTTACATTTTTGGGGTAACCATCTCAGAATTGCATGGAAAGTTAATTTTGTGCTTCTTAGTAATTAGACTCAAATGAATACTGGAGTCAGGCCTTGGCTGAACGGTGATATGATGTAGATCTATAGAGCAGCTATGCGATGTGTTTGCGATGTGTCAGCTTAGCTTTTATTATTGCTCGATTATTTTGTCAATAATTTTTACAGCTGTCATAGTAGTTTCCGTGAGTGTCATTTTTGTTTCAATCAGTGAGTGAGTAGTTTCTTAACGGCACATCGGCACAAAATAGGCCACTCGGTTTCAACTAGTGTGGTCCTTGTCTGAATCGGCATGGTAGTTTTTGTTGTTGGCTACAGCATGTAAAAACTTGCTTCTGTGCTTTTATTTGGTCTTCTTATTTGATTCAAGCATCAGCTTTTACGTGAATTTTTCAACTTTGCGCTAGCATCCCTGAGCCACATTGCCTACCGGCTTGTCTCTGAGTGTGGTTTGCTGGTTGGATATATGTTGGAACAGTCGGAGGAGCTCTTTTCATAGAGCCAAAAATGCACCATATCATGTCATATATTATGATGTGTTGTCATAGAGCAGCTACGTTTGGTAAAGGTAAAGCAAAGGTCGTCAATTTGTATAGCGCATCATCGCGAGCATGCGCACGTGTCTAATGCGCTTTCGTCACTAACCAGAGCCGCCTGCCGCATGGCTACCGTGTGCAGCCTGCAGACACAGGCTGGCGCAGCGGCCGGCTAGGCAACCCCAGTCAGCTGTACCAAGGTCCCCACTTTCCGTAACCCATGTAAATGAGTTACTACTCATTTTACCATCCCACGGAGGGTAGAAGGCTGAGTCGACCTACAGTTGACCTAGTTTGGTCTGTCTGTGCAGGTTGGATGTATGTTGGGATGGTCGGCGGAGCTCTGTTCATCATTCTGCAGCTGATTCTGCTCGTTGACTTTGCACACAACTGGCACAGTCGCTGGTAAGTGGTCATCTCATATTGCATCAATGATGTTAGATCTTTTCTTGAACCGCTGAATATTCCAGTGAAAATAGAGAATGATTTCTTGTCAAATGATTGAATCTGTTTTGTTAGAACTTAGAAGAAGAAGCGTTGGCCAGTTTAGATATTTGCCGTCGTTAGTTACTGTATATTTTAGTTTCACTCTTCTGTGAAACAAACAGAATGCATGTAGAAATATGAATAATAAATCACATTTGTTTAATAACAGCATTGTTTATTAATAAGCAAAGGTGTTTGTCTAATACAGGCAGGATATGCGGCCATCTACCTACCTGTGTATACTGCTCAATCCCAACCCTAACTCTGATCTTTGATGTTTTGAGCTGAAAATTAGCTCACTTGTTACTTTTGCCCTGGGAATATTTATGCCACTTTTGGTTTTTCTGATGTTTTTTGGTTTTTAGGTGTTGAGGAAGTGTCTAATACTCTGTTTAATGTAGAAGTATTGCAAGCAAAATTTGCTCTGTAGTTTTTAGTGTATTCTAGATCAGTTGATAATGATGTAAAGCCTGTGTGAGACTTCTTAGTAATCGCACGTTTAAAATGTTTTGAAAATATTGCATTAGATGTTGCAATGGACTCGCTGTATCGTAGGTATGGCAGAGCAGAAGGTTTCAGCACTAAAGTTCGCAGTTGCAAATGGAACTGCCGTAAGTCTGAATTTGTTACACAGGAAGTTTTTGTGATGTTTTGTAGATCTTGGCAATTTAATGTAGAAGTGTTAGACATGTATGCCAGTAATAAACTTCGTAATGAATGCTGTGATGAATGCGTTATCAGGAAACTACGTCTAAGTATATGCAACTACACCTAATTATTTGACAGTATGATAAAAAGGATTTTGCTCTTTGCTTTTCGGGCAGTTTATTTAAACAAGCATGTTGCAAACAGGTGATGTTTTAATAGCAACTTTATGCTTGTCACATTGATGTAGTGCTTCTGTTTTGACTGAGGAATATGCTATTAGGTAGGAATATTTACATGATTCCAAGTGACATTTCATTGGGTACAGGCTGCAGTCCCTCACATAGGAAAATGGGTAAATCAGTTTGTTTGAAATAGGCAAAGTGGCTAATCATTCTCCGTACCTGTCTCAAAATTGCATGAGAATTTAATGATGTGCTTCTTATTCATTGTTGGAGCATGTAGGACAGTCGTCTCCACAGGTCTTTGTTTTCATATCTCATCAACAACGAGTATATTTCTGCTGCTCAATGAATGCCTGATGAAACAGATGCAAAGCAGATCTTAACAGCTTCCCCCGCAGGCAACTGGAGGAGACCACTGGGACGTCCTCGTATTACATGGATGAAAACCATTCAGCATGATCTGAAATCCAGCGACCTCAATATGGACGACGCAGTTGACTTGGCTCAGAACCGTCCACTCTGGAGATTGATGTCTACGTTCGGCGCTACGCACTCTTAGTGGTGCTTGCCAGAAATGATGATGATGAATGAATGATAATTGAATGATGTGCACTGTGTACAGTGTTGTATTTCCACACGACCTTGCTGATGCTCGCGTGTGTCGTTGCGACTGTTTTGCTGTTCATCTACTACACGAGAGACCCAGCATGTGTAACCAACAAGCTCTTTATCACGATCAACTCTCTGCTCTGTCTCCTCATCTGCGTCTTTTCCGTGCTTCCTTGCACCACTCGCAGTCAGTCAACTTCGTCATTTTTTTATCATTGCTTTGTGTTATAGTATGCCTCCAATAGACAGCATTATCACATTGATGTCTGTCTGGAGGATAACAGGGAAGATTATTAGAACTACCATTATGTTAATTACATATGCGCGCGTATAATGGAGTTCTTACAGTTTTAGGTTTAGCTTGTTTTTTTTGTATTTTGTGTTTTGTGTTTTGTGTTTCTGTAAAGGTTAAACTTACTATTTCATTATTATGTGCTTGTGTGCATTCTGCCTGGAAAGGCCATCTCCGAAATGATTTATACTGTGTCGGGTGGGACGTCAAACCCTACTCACTCATTCACTCACTGTTGTACACCAATTTGAAGCCCCATGCAGGTCTCGGGAGTGATAAAACAGGCCCGATTGTTACCTGGTCAGATGTTGTAAAAGCGGCCGCTAGACCAGTCCAGGTGTTTTGCTTTTGTGCTGGTATAGTTAGATCGTGTGTGTGTGTGTGTGTGTTCATAAAAGTTATTTCATGTGCATCATTTGCTGGTTAGCATTGCAGTTGTGTTTAGGTGTATTTAGGTCGTTTGTCATAGCAATTTAAGGTTGTGTGTCACCATCAGGAATTTTGTTTTCTTTTTCAGTTCCAGTTACAACGCAATTGTACGTTGTGCAGTACTGTAGTGCTAGATGGTACTGACCAACGACATGTTGAAAGACGAACTTGAAGACTAAGTTGAAAATTTTTTTCACAGTGGAATTCAAGCTTTGGAGAAATGCCGGACCAAGTGGATTCCAGTTGTAAGAAACTGTGCTGAAACGTGACAAATTATGATTTAAGCTAACTGTATTAGGCTAAGAACTTTCTGAATGACAGTCCCATCTGACAGGTGCTGTCCAGTCCAGTGGTCAGTAGTACATTGTGTCTGATCATCATTGTTGCTCTGTGGTGGGCCTTGTTAGTACTTGGTTGGGTGACTGTCTGTAGCCAGGTAAACTGGTGGTATGTCACCCATCACCCTTGTCAACTCAGCCTTTCATCCCTTTGTGGTAGGTGAACCGAGTATCTGAACTAATGCGTGCGATGTTACCGTTAGACATTCTGTCGATGGTCATGCTTACTTGTGACTGTTATTGAGTATGAACTTTAAGTATGGCATTACCGAATGTTTACCGACTGTCAGAACATATAGGCCTATTGCTGTGATTGGTTTGTGGGAACCTTCTACTTACTTCTAAACCAGGGGAATAAATTGGGATCCCGGAAAATTTTGTCCATGGTATTCCCAAAATTTTTTCCCACTGCAGGGTGTGTTTATAGGATGGGCGTGTAGAACAAAGTTCACGTAAGCAGACGCCGTATGATCGGCGTTCAGCCAATCATGGCACGTATTGCTGTCTGAACATTTGCACTCTTATCGCTTGCTGTCAGGCGGTCTAAGGATACAAGTGTGAAAGCATGTCTGAATAATACTCGCTGAAACTTCATGGAAAAGATCCGTTACCTGTTCAGTATTTAATGGGCTATTCCCCATTTTAGAAATATAATGTAGGAGTAAACTTCTACCCCTACAATTTTAACAAGTATTTGACTTTGATTTTAATACATATATTAACCACTTTTAACTAATTTTAACCACGTATGGCACTGAATGGCCTATTTTGTGCTGATGTGCCTTTAAGAAACTACTCACTCACTGGCCTGCTTAGCTGAGGTTAAGGCAGGGCATGTTCACCTGCATTGGGTGGCATTACGTGATCCCATGTGGCAGGTGGTGCTCCGTAGCTCTGAGATGAGTTCCTGTGGAGATCTGTACATGCCCTTTAACCCTTTTTAACCCTTTGTGTATACAGTGATTGCGTGGGATGAATCGTCTACTCTACAGTACAGAGTGTGTGTATGTATGTGTGTGTAGTGAATATGAATTCAGGACCACTGCAAGGCGCTGTCATCAGCCTCTACGTCATGTACCTCACATGGGCTGCACTGATCAGTGAACCACCAATTGAAGGTTGTTGTGTTTTTTTTTTTATTTTGAGCCAAATGTTGCATTTTGCGTCATTGAGAATTTTGCCAAACATGCAGGGTGACTCAAAATAAAAAAATTCCAGCATACAATGTGCAATTTTTGCAGCTCTAATATACCTGACAGTTTTCTGAATCGAATAGTAAAAATGCACATGCCGCAGCTTAATTATACAACCACACTACTACGTAAAGTAATGACCATCAGAATCACAATTTTTTAAAACAGCGGATTTTTTCCATTTGACAGTAATTGTTGAATGTTTTAGCTACATCCAGATGCAGACTCGATAAAAACACTGCAGAGTATTTGCTATTATCTTTTACAATCGGTTCTTTGAGTATGCGTGACAGCCTATTGAACTTAACGGTTAAATTGTATTTGATGTGATTATTGTTTATATCCGACATAAAAATATACTGCTTAGAGTAATTGCAAACATTGTACAAGTAATGCACTGAAGCTAATCATTGTCATGCAATGGGTGGTGACTGGTGGTCTGGTCTAGCAGTGATGCATTCATTGTGATCAACAAAGTTATGTCATGCTAGCTGCCAGCTAGGTCGACTAAGCCTTCTTCCCTCCGTGGGACGGTAAAATGAGTAGTAACTCATTTATATGGGTTACGGAAGGTGGGGACCTTGGTACAGCTGACTGGGGTTGCCTAGCCGTCCACTGCGCCAGTCTGTGTCTGCAGGCTGCACACAGTGGCCATGCGGCAGGCGACTCTGGTTAGTGACAACAGTGCATTAGAGGCGTGTTTGCGATGATGTGCTATACAAATTGACGACCTTTACCTTTTACCTTTATGCTGAGCCTGGTTAGTTGCCTGGATGGGTAATTGTCTGCAGCTCGATAAACCAACCAGTATATCACTAGTCACCCAGGTCAATTCAGCCTGACCGTTCATCTGTGGCTAGCTGCATTGAGTACTAGCGAAAGCTGGGACCTAAACAGGCGTGCATCGCATGAGGCACTAACTTCATATCCATGGTCGGTGGTCTTGCAGTGTGAACTGGGGCCAAATTTTCGAAACTTTCCTAAGACATTTTCCAAAGATCTTCCTATGTCAGATGATTTAGGGATGCCAAAGAAGTTTTTTATCCGAATTTTCTTTTCTTATCTTCCTAAACTAGTTCAACCAATCAGATGCGCTTATACCTACCATGTGACGTAATCAAAACTTCTTAGGAAAACTTCTTTGGAAAACTTCTTATCTTAGCAAGTCCATGGGAAACGCTTTTTTACACACCACTTCGTTTTTTAAGTTGACCAAACCGCTGATTTTACCGCAGCGTTACACAAACAACCTATGACGTCACATATGACGTCTAAGCTAAGTGTCAACATTGCGTACTTTTTTTGCAAATTTCGTTTTATTACACAGCTTTTTCCATGTAGGACAATGTTATTGCTTTCCTATATATTTGCCTAAATTCTTCCTAAGAAGTTTCCAAAAAAGTTTCGAAAATTGCACACCCTTTCTCAAAATCTTTTTTGGAAGATCTCAAATTCTTCCAAAGACATTTTCTAACGAAGTTTAGAAAATACGCATACTTTCTTTGGAAAAGAAGTCTTCCAAAGGTCTTCTTAAGAAGTTTCGAAAATTTGGCCTCTGGTGTTTGGCTGATGGCAAATGTAATGGAGATCAGCACGGTCACCTGTGGATTTTATGGCTGGCGAAAGACTATGCATTTGCATTGCCTGTTGTGGTATGGTTACATTGTAGTGCTGAGAGAGGCAGAGTTCATGAATGATACGGAGCTGACGAATGTGTCGATGCTATCGTCGTACAACAGCTCTGAAGCAGACTCGCAAAGTCTGAAGTCACAGGAAGTGCTGTGTGCTCCGCCGGTCACCAACAAAACCTGGCAGATGGCGTCCGGCTACATCGGCGCAGTTCTTATGCTTGTGATGGCTGTCTATGGCAGGTACGCTGCACTTGTGTCAAGGTACTAATTGTACAGTTTCTGCTCTTTTTGTCACTTGTTTAATTATATATGTACATCTTACGGCACGTCAGAGTGCACAGTGGCACTCGGTCACTGCCATCATCGGATGTTTTGTTTTTTGATGTGTTTTTAACATGGACTGATATGACTGTATATGGTGTGCCTAGGTACTCTAACAGTAACGTGTTGGACTTGTAATCCTGAGGTAACTCAGAGGTGCAGGTTCGACTTCGCACCAGGACGCTGCTGGGTAACGACCTTAGGCAAGTTGTTCACACACATGTGCCTCTGTCACCAAGCAGTATAATTTGGTACCGGCTTCACCGCTGGGACGTAAACAAGCGCACCGCGCAATACACTGGCCCTGTATCCATGGTCTCGCAGTGTAAAAACTGGTGTCTGGCTGAGGGCTTTAGGAAACGGAGATCAGCGCCGCCCTATGGGCCATAAGGCTCGGGAAGGACTTAACGTTTTTTTTTACTATAAGGCAAGGGAGAGTAGAAAAAGGAAAGGAAGGGTAGGGGAATGATAGGGAAGGGA
>Ga0209367_1009008_pt1 | contig 13617 bp, 7 predicted proteins | sample WorMetLIZISLAND2_FD_187412 | JGI IMG/M metagenome (GOLD analysis project Ga0209367, IMG submission 187412) | Marine gutless worms symbiont microbial communities from Max Planck institute for Marine Microbiology, Germany - Olavius geniculatus... ... | reverse complement strand
CCTACGATATGTGTGCCTAAAGATTGTTTTGATGTTCAAAGTAAACAAAGGTTACAATGTTAGCATAATAATTTATCCTTTGTTATTGTTTGGTTGCATTGGCATTATGTATTATTTTACGTATAATTTAAAAAAAATATGGCTTGTGTGACTTGACAAGTCTTGTCTTGGCAAATTATATTTTCTTGCGTCAACATTATTACAATAATACCAAAAACAACAGTAAAAATTTCAAAGCTGATATAATTATTAGACCTGTCAATATTATTGTTAATATCAAAACAATAATTTCCCGGAATTTCAAATTTTACTTTTTGTTATAAATACCAATTCTTTTTTACCTATTTAATCCAAAAGGTGCGAACGACTGGGCGACAAACCAACTAGGCGACAGACGACTGAGCGACAGACCACCTGGGCGACAGACGTTTGGGCGACAAGTGTCGTTTATTTAGCGAAAGTAAAAAAAATAAAAGTTATGGTCCGTGGCTTTTAGCGTTCTAGTACCAGGTTATCATCTTGGCGGAAGCAATATCTCGTGACGAGCAAAAGTTAACTAAAACTTGGTACCTAATAGTTTAATTAATTTATTTTAATTAGATCAGTATTTTACTTGATTAAAATGCTTTTGGCAAAAAAGAACAGATTAGTTTTTATTTGTTGGTTAGCGTTTATTTTGAGTCTGATTTAGATTTACAGCAGTCGTATTTAGGGTCATATAAACTTGGGTCTCGATAGCCTAGGCTAACTAAATATGCTCTACGTGTTGTTTATCAAGGTTTAACTTGTGCATAGGTCTATACAATACAATTCGTTTAAAATATTTTCGTCGCCCAGATGTCTTACATTGTGTCGCCCACTCGTCTTAAATACTGTCGCCCAAACGTCTGTCACCTAGGTGTTCTGTCGCCCAGTCGTCTGTTGACCAACCCAAAACTTCTGTACAATATGCACAGTCCGTAAGTTGGTTGTGAGTTCGAGCAAATGCATAGCTGACGCGATGTTTTCTTTAGGCCTACCTATGTAAGTCTTAGTAGTAGCTGAGTTCTTGTAGTTTTAGCAAATGTTTTCGTTCACAGTTTGTACATCATTTTCGCAATCGGCACTTATGTACGATTCAAAAACTATATAATGGTCGTTTGTATTTTGTTGATGTTTGTGAACAGAACAATTTCTCAAGTCGAGATCGAAGCCATTTCCGAATTTCTGTTTCATCTATTAACAGGCGACGTTGACAAATTACGCACGGAGACGCTGGTGCAGTCGTTCTGGACTTTTTTCGCCGACGAACATAAACAAGCCAGTGAATACTTGACTTGTTTGCGTAAGCACCGGTTGACTAAAGTGAACTGTTATCATGTCCTCAGAAATTACTGTGGTGAACGGTTTGGACAAAAACCACCAGAGCGAATTGAGCAGTGTCGCCTCCTACTGGAGGGAAACGCAACACTTGGTGTCACGCCGAGCACTGCAAGTATTTTTGCAAACTACACTTTATGTTTTCGGTCATATCGACAACGAGTAAAGGCAAACTGCACAGAAGTATTACGGAAAGTGATCACCAGTCGTCGTTTGCGGGCGACGAAAGTCGTTCGTGCGACAATGGACTCCATGGGACCGCTGCTGCGTTTACTTCCAACCCTGCGAGTCATTCACCTTGTCCGAGACCCACGCGCTGTTGCCCTCTCGCGCTTTAATTTTGGAGAAAGCGGTCGCGGCATGTACACAGTGTACACGCAGCGCATCCAGAAGTCGACGTCCGGTATCGTTGCGGAAGCGTCGCTGTACTGCAATCACGTGACCGCCGACATCCGGTCTCGACTGGCGCTAGAGCGTAAATTTCCGGGTCGCATATTGACAGTCAGATACGAGGACGTTGTCTCCAACCCCGAGCAGAGATTTCGCGACATCTACAAGTTTCTCGATGAGCCGATGCCGAATGCAACATTCAGCACAATGCAGAAGATGGCACGCAAAGGGCAAGCGATGAATCTATTGACAAAGTGGCAAAGCAACATGAAGTACATAGATGGAATTACAATTGAGCGTCTCTGTGCTGATTTTTATCGTCTGATAAACATATCATTAACTTAAAGTTAATGACATGTTATTTGTTATTGTATCAATCAGCGAGTAGTTGATTTTTTATTTAGTGTTTATTAACAACAGCTCAATACAAAAATGATGAAAAGGCGTCAGTGGACATTATGTTTTTTATTGTTGTACGTCATGTAAAGTTCTTCATCGGCAACAGCGTATTTTTATTATTATGACTCGTTCATGTAGACACTATTCAAGCGACTTACTGGGAAACGTCTTGTAAAAATCCATCAATTTTATTAGAATCAACCAAAACTTCTATGATCAATAACTCTATTTTAGAGTAAACATGGAGTGCGGTGAGTTATGGAAAAGGTGTCCGCTATATACCATTGTACCTAAATGTACAGGGTGCGGCCAAAAAAGTGGACCCCTAAAGTTTTTCGCCGTTTTCTCAGCAATCGTTTGGGATTTTAACATAAAATTTTACAGCTTTATTTAGTGAAACCTACTGCATTTAACTGCCAAGCAAAATTTGATTCTGTTGAAAAACGACGAAGTTGTAAACTTTTAACATGACCGCCTATCGATTTTTCAGCATTAAAAATGTTCAAGGTAAAAATGCTATTTAATTTTTAAAAGCTGGTTACACGTTACTGCCGATGACGTCACAGTGGCGTTTTGATAAATGGTAATTTATATTGTTTATGAATAATCACTAAATTGTCGTTCTTTTAAAGCAGTAGCCGGTTGCCCACCGGGTTCATCTTCCAGCAGGACGGCGCGCCAGCATACACAGTGAGCAGCGCACGGAACGGACTGCGGGCCAACTGTCCAGATTTCACCACAAAGAACCAGTGGCTTCCAAATTTGCCGAATATAAACTTAATGAACTATCACGTGTGGGGAGCTTAAAACAAAGCCAAAAACAATCGCCGACGTTGACACCAATAAAAAACTAGTCACTATTGCTTGTCTGTGCGTATCTGCAACCGTTTTCACGCTACACGAAATAATTGCAGTAAAATAACCACTTTTAGGGGGGATAGCTGTCTTTGACGCCCGCTTGCGCCGGCCTCCTCGAACCCAGGGATTCCATTCCATTCCATCCATTTATTTGAAAATCAGTCCATCGAGACTTGGACTGCTAAAATCTACGTTTAATGCTGAAAATTTCATACGCAGGTTCTCTTGGTCTATCTCCAGCCATTTCGTCGCAGTTCAGTGTTGAAACGTGCGCTGCATCCAAAAATTGCTAAAATTTACTAAAAGAGCCTTTTTTGGGGGGCTCAAGGTTGTTCAAGGTCATCGATGTTAATAAATCTAAAAAGTCTGTCACCACCACAGTGATTGTTATGATAAGCAGCATGTCTGTACCTATCTGCAACCGTTTTTACACTATACGACCCAATAACGGCAAATTAACGTTTTTAGGGGGTACCCTCTTTGACGCCTTCGTTGGAGGGGAACCCCCTCGCCTACAAACAGGAAATTTTGTCACGATAAACTAGAGTCTTTGCGGCAGCCCACAGTGTAAAATTTCGCAATCCTAGCTTGCACCGTTTTGATGCAGTCCACGAGTGTGACAGATGCGACATGTCGAGATGGTTTGTGTCCGCAACTTTCGTGATTTGTGTCGGCGACTTTCACCGAAACTTCATGGTTTCATGATTTGTCACCGTTTGTGTCCGCGACTTTCATGATTTGTGTCCACGACCTTCCCCGCGGGAAAGTTTTAGTGAAAGTCGGCGTAATGGAATTTGGGCTATATGCTGCTGGGCTGGCTGCTGTAATCGAAGCACTGTCTTTGCCAGGTATTGATCGATTGCCTCGACCGTCGACACGCACGACTGCATTCAGTGGTCGCAGGCTGCACTATACCTTTGCGTGCAGTGCAACGGCTCAGAACTAGGCCTAATTGCACGAAACGACCTGACCTATCCATAGGTCTAATCGATTAAAGAGTAGCCCTAGGCATACGAGTATTTTGTTGTGCCAGTGGCACTCTTTTGCTAGCATAGTGTACAACGGAATTGACTAGGATGGTCTATCGCTTGTCTAATCTGTCACCGAATTTCTCAGCGAAACTAACGGCATACTTATCACAGAAACAACTCATTTGAGCAAAGATCACGCGACGGGCGACAGCAGCGGCCCTGTCACTTGGGCAATCACTGTACAGACTGCAATAAAATAACAATGCGTCTTGAAGGAGTACTAAAATTTGAGGCGTAAAAACTCCTTGAATTTAGGAGATCGAAACGTAGATGGCTAAAATGTACGTTCTATGCCAAAAATTTTACATGCAGGTTGTCCAAGACTATCTCCAATTATTTCTGCGCAATTCACTGTTGAAATGTGCGCCACAGCCGAAAATTAAAAAAAAACATTAAAACCTTTCAGTTTGGGGGTTCAAGATCATTCATAGATATCGATGTTGACACAGTTAAAAAGCTCGTCACTACGGTAGCGCAGCACTGTTGTAAGAATGACCAGCCATTTCATTGGGAGAACCCACAATTTGACTCCCCCGTATATCCCAAACCTCTTCATTTTTCAGAACCAAAATTTGCACAGATGATTATGTCTGGCATATCTCCTGATGTGCAAAATTTGGTGAAAAAATACGTTCACGGGGGGCTTCCCCACGAACAGGTGAAATATAACGCTTTCGTGACTTTTTGTATCTTCCCTTTTTACGAGCGAAAGCAGCTACTGCTTTCAGCGCGTCTTAGCCATCGCAATTCTGTCCGTCCGTCTGTCTGTCTGTCTGTCACACGGGTGGATCGGGCAACAACGGTCCAAGCTAGGATCACCAAATCTTCACTGTCGGCTGCTCGGGAGACTCTTAGTTTCAGAAACCGTAAAGCTTTTCCATAAATTCGAAGGGGGTCACCCCGAACGAGGGCGCTAAATGAGAGGGGGTACGCAAAATTTGCGATTTTTGGTCAATAACTCGCTGTATCTCAGTAACGGTACGAGATAAGGCCTAAGTTACTATTAATCACTAATAGAAAATCGTATACTGGCTTTCGATTGGCGCCGAATTCAATGACCTTGGATGACACTGAACGCCAAAATAGGGAATTTTATGGATTTTTTGACGATTTGGAGCGGCGACACAGGTCTGTATCATTCACAAGGTGGCGCCACGGTACTGGCGTTGGTGGCGTGGCGTAGTTGGTAACGCGTTTCGGCTGAAACGAAGTTATTCTACGCCGGGCCCGGTTAGTACTGCGATGGGTGACTGCCTGCGGGCAGAAACTGCTATAGGCTTTCGCGCGTCCCGTGAGCATTAGCTTTCCGGCTGCGACACAAGTCTATATCATTCACAAGGTGGCGCCACGCAACGCGTTACGCTGGCCGATGTATACATATACACATGTACATGGCAGTAAATAAAATGTCGAACTTGATCGATTTCAAGCATCTACAAACCATTTTATTCTGTGGCTTAGTCTAGAATTAAGACTTTCTGCTCAATCGCCGGTATACGACGCCAAAATTATAAATGTTAAGACATCCAAATTTTGGCCGTAGGTGAAACAAGTAATCGAGCGTAAAAATGGTTTCAGATTGAATTGCGCCAAAATGGCTGGAGATAGACCAAGACAACCTGCGTATGAAATTTTCAGCATGTTATGTAGATTTTAGCAGTCCAAGTCCGGATCCTCTAGATTCAAGGAGGCCTGCGCACGTGGGTGTCGAAGAGGGGTACCCCTGTAAAAAGTGGTTATTTTTCCTCTGTTGGCTTGTTTAGCGTATAAATGGTTGCACATAGGCACAACCATGCTGCTTATCATAACAAGCACTGACGACGAGCTTCTTACGAATGTCAACATCGATGACCTTGAATGACCTTGAAGCCTAAAAATATTGATTTTAAGTAATTTTTTGGCGATTTTTGGCTGCAAAAGAGTGAATAGCGACGAAATGGATGGAGATAGACTACGATTACCTGCGAAGAGGAACTGTTATAGGCTTTCGCGCGTCTCGTGAGCATTAGCTTAAATTTATTGTTTCTTGCCGTCCTCTACAGAAACAAGTGATCTGCTAACGCAAACAGAAACGCGCAACGGCCGGGCATGTTTGAAACACAGTAAAACAAAGTCTAATTTATTCACCAAAGGGCGCCAGGCGCCAGGCGCCAGACGACCCGCGGCTATAGTGTCTATAGTGTTTTATTTACTAGAGGTACTTACTAGAGGTCGCCTCTGTCGCTCTGCTAACGTCGTATCGGCTAGATATAGCAAATGTTGCCTATCCCCTCTCATTTAACGCCCTCGTTTGGAGTGACCCCCTTCGAATTTATGGAAAAGCTGTACGGTTCCTGAAACTAGAGTCTGGGAATGGACCATCAAATGCTGCCAATTGCATTTTTTTCCGACCAACCGCCGTTGCCATGGCAACGAAATTTGAGACAGAATTGGCTATAACTCAGCTTGTGTAAGAGACATCTGCGAGATTTTATTTGCATCTTTGTTGGAGTTTTCGGAAATGGGCCATCAAATGCTGCTAACTGAATTTTACCCCGACCGACCCTTGTTGCTATGGCAACAAAATTTAAGACAAAATGGGCTATACCTCGGCTTGTACAACAAATATCACTAAGATTCTTGCATCTGACGGAGGTGCGGGTTGAGGGTTTGGCAATTAGATGACGTCAGTCGAAGTCTACCACAGCCAACCTTGATTTCCAGGTATAACGAGCAGCAGCGTAGTAGGAGCAACAGCAGTAGTAGACACATCCGACGTTCTGTACCCGACCGGAGGTATACTGCTCTGCCTTAAAAAGGTAAAAGGTAAAGATACGGATCCTGCTATAGCGCTTCTTACATGCGACAGGCTCACTCCCCGACTTTTGGCAATAAAACAGCAAATATATATGCAAAAAATTACCAGTTTAAAACTGTGTATAAGGACAATGTGATGATATCAGTCCTCTAAAACAGCAAAAATCATTTGGGTAACCTTAGATGGGGCTATGCATAGGGCGTCCTTGCAAGCTGACTTTAGTTGGTAATCACTAACGTAGTCTAAAGCCTTCTTCATTTGATGTTATTTGCCATATGCATACCCAAATGATTTTTGCTGTTTTAGAGGACTGATATCATCACATCGTCCTTACATACAGTTGTAAACTGGTAAGTTTTTTTACATATATTGTACGTTATATCGCAGGATACCGAATAGAAACAAGTCTTGTTTGTTGCCTCTGAATAAATCAGCCATTAATTTGTTGACGGTAAACAAAACAAGGGACTGAGAAACGGAAGTCCCCAGCGGGGGTCTAAGGGCAGAGATCCGGTGGGTCTGGGCCACTCTGAGGGCAAGTCACAAAAAGCTGGAGACACGGCTAAAAACACGGATCACATCGATTTCCTGCCGCACACACTTCAGTGGCATCAACGTTACGATCGTGTATCGATCCAATTGACGTGGCTGTGCGTGCACCAGAAACAGTATCCAAAGCGTGTCTGCATGCAACATGGTCGAGTAACGCAGAATGAGTATAGTTGATGTTGTGTCTAAAATGAAGGTTGTGAAATTAAAATCAATAAGACAAACGTTTATGTGTATGCTGCTCGTGTCGACCGGGTTTGGTGTAATTGTATTCTGTTCGAGAACTTTATTCGCACGAGATGTCTTTTATCGTACGTATCAACTTTCCATCACTATGCGAGTAGACACTACGTTGATTCAAAGGACTTTTCATCTGGTTCATATTGTCATTTTTATTTTTAGAATTTAAATATTAACTGCACTTAACACACTGCTATAAACACAGTCATAAACAAATTTAGACCTGCTTATCACAAGAGTATTAAAAAATTCTTTGGCTTCTCACGAATGGACAGTATGACAAATTTTTTACTTCTGTTGAAGTTGCCTAGTTTTGGAACTGTTATGCATAATGCTTCTGTATTAGCTCATGCGCAGCGTTTAACGGTTCAAAATAGTATTATACAATATCTGAATGAGATTCTGGTGTAGTTTGACTTTCTTTGTGTGTTTACGTGTGTTTGTGTGTTTACTTTAGCTTCTAGTTTTATTGTACTGTGTTTTCTTTTCTTTCTGTGTCTGTTTTTATGTTTACTGTGTATTGTTTAATGGACCCTTGTGGTCTGATTTCAAATAAAAATAAGACACTGCTATTTTAATGAAAACAACTTACGGACGCGTTTACACTGTACAAAAAACGTCATATTCTTTGCCAATTTTTTTCCGAGTTTGATTTTACCGGTATATTCTTTGATAAATTTGCAATAAGCGGTTAAAGGATTTCACCACACTTCATTCAGGCACAACAGTATCTCGTGAGTCAAACACATGCCAGGAAAGGGGTCATACAAAAAATATGTCACGCTTTTATCACCAAATTTAACTTCCCTTTCCCTCTGTCACAAACTGTCACACGTGGCCAACCTCCTATGAAAAGTGTCACAGGCCACAATACACCCCTCAACTGTACGCATCTTACCAAATTGTAGCACCGTAATTATTTTATTATTATTAAGCCAGCCAAAGGTATGTTATTCATTTACTCATAAATAGAATATATGCATTAATGCATCCAACTATCATCATAATCATTTCGAACCTTATTTTACAGTTTACATACAGTAGTTGGTAATGAAAGAACAGTTTGAGTCATAACAGCCAACGTTCTGCTGTATCTGAATTCGTAGGCATTTTATCAGAGACTAACAGGTGCGGTAAACATTGTTTAGGCCTACAAATTTTTTGGTCTATTTACATTAAACACCCCAAGTCACATAACGATGGAGTGTAAGCTTTCATGAACAAACAAATTAATTGATAGGCCAATCCACTTGGCCATCATGATGGTTTCGTTTTTGACGACTTTACTCGGTGGTGGCTTAGTCTACACCGTGTCTCAAAAAACATCCCTAACATTTTCGACTGTAACTTGAAAACCGATTATCAGATTTTGATAATTTTTGGTGTGAATATTTCTGACATAACTTGCCATTAAAGACCATTAAGTTTCCCACCTCTCCCAACATTTGTTTTTGCACTACCTGGGGAAAACACAACCAGCGAAATATCACTTTTTTGTCCAATGCGATATGATTGCTTAATTAACATAACGCATAAAACACATTTTGTTTACATTTCTGACACTGTGGCTGACATTTCATCCAGTTGTCCATTTTTCAACTGCCTGCAGTAAAATTGCTTGAAGTGTTGGCCCACTATGCGAACACAGGCAAGGAGACGCTTTCTCCATTCATTGACAGCAGTATCGATAAAGTTCTGCTCCAGTCCAATCCAGGCTGTACAGTCACTTCTTGACTTCACAAACATTCCTGAACTTTATTTGGTAGACACACTGCTGCATGACAGTCAAACCTTGTAACAGACCGGCTGTTGGGGTCCAGAGATTAGGACAGATGAAATTTATCGACGTTTTTTCATTCATTTAACACGTATTATGCTTCGCTTTCCCCAAGTAGTGCAAAAACAGACGTTGGGTGAAATGGAAACTAAAACACTTATTTAATAGCTAATGATTTCAGAAATATTTTTGCCAAAAATTATTAAAATCTGTTAATTTTTCTTTAAGTTACGATCGATAATGTCGGGGATGTTTTTTCAGGTTTTCTGTTTATTGTAACACATATTACGCTTGATCTGATTTCCCTAACGTAGTGCAGAAGCATACATTGGGTGAGGTGAAAAACTAAACAATTATTTGATAGCAAGTTGTGTCAAAAATATTCGTACCAAAAATTATCAAAATTTGATTATTGGTTTTCAAGTTACAGTCAAACATGTCCAGGATGTTTTTTGAGACACAGTGTAGTGATTGACACGCTGTGTTTGTCACCGAAACTACTCTATATGCCGACCCCGGTTAGCACTTTGGATGAGTGACAGTCGGCATCTCAGTATGTAACCAGTCAACTCAGCCTGTGCATTTCTTTATTTTTTTGTGGGTAGGCGCAAAATGGGCAATGAATACCAGCGCGATAGCTGGGACGTAAAGACACTTGGGCCTAATATTTCCGTGGTCTTGCAGTGTAAACTTTTGATGTCTGGCTGAAGTGAAGGCTAAGAAAACGGAGATTAACGCTCTGAAAGGATTTTACAATTATTTTTATTTAATATTTCGGCGACCGCTGCCGACTACTGGTACAGGTTGTGCCAAAAGTGACCCAACTTCTTTTTTGTCAGAACTTCGTCAAATCTCCACCAAATTTGATAATTTTTCGCACACAGATAGGCCTAGCCAAAACGATAGAAATATGTAAAATATGTAATTTTGGCTACATTCAGATGTCACTTAAAGACCCACTACTTTCAGTCAGCCTTTTCTGCCACCTAGCGTCCATCATCCTATGCGCCTTGATTCTTTCTGAGACTTTGGCGCTTCATAAATCATTTACTTACTTACACTTATTGTCCCTCTCATTTAATTTATGTCACCGCACTACCGTGTTAAAGGCAGATGCTTTAAATTGTTGCATAATGCTTATTTGTTGTCACCGTAAAAGTTTTAATGACTTAATTAAGCACACAATAAACTTAAGTGTGATTTATTTAGCAGCATTATAAGTTTGTGTAACAACTTGCTTCCAAATTATCAAGGTTTATGTTCAAGATGTACACAATGGCTTAGACGTCACGCCACGGGCCACGGCTGATAACGGCATTAACGATCAGCTGATCAAACTGCACAGCACTCATTAATGGATTAAATGTGTTTTGAATTCATTAGTCAGCTATTTTGTTGTCTGTTATTTTCAGCGTAAAATATTTCATACCACAAAATTATTGAACCACGTGGTGCCTTCTGTCGAATTGATAATGAAAAGGTGAACATTCTGATACTGATAATCACCGTGTAATGTAACAATTTGGAGCATCTGCGTTTTACACGGTAGTGTGCTGACATAAATTGGGTGAGATGGACAGTAAGTACACCTCACATATTTTTATTGTCTTGGCTATTTGTTTGTCGAAAATTATCAAATTTTGTGAAAATTTGACAAAGTTCTGACAAAAACAAATTGTGTCACTTTTGGTACACCATGTAGTAGAAAGCTTTTGAGTATTTTTTAAAATAAATTAACAACAACATAAAATGCCATTGATACATTGGTTAAAGACTTATGCTTAGGCTCGGAGACCTGTTAACAACTAAATGACAAACATGGGGAGTTTCTCATAATATAGGCCTACATGAACATGATCGTGTGACAATAATAATGACATAATTTAATGCTGAATGGTCTACATTCATCTGCTATTTTGTCATATGACTGAGTATCAGTTTAACAGAAAACGCGCATGATTTGATATATTATTGTGGAATTCTCGTATACTGTAGCCCTGGCATTAGACGGATCATCTCTGTCAGTCGCTCAATCTAACAGCAGCCTGACAGCGATACCAGGAAACATGCAGCATCAACAATTTCCAGCCACAGTAAGACAAAGACATCTACGTCGGTCTTATGTATACTTTGCTTTTGTTATAAATATTGAAGTATAGCTAAGTTGATCAGGTTGCAGGCCTACGCCCTGTACTGGTATCAGTAGTCTAACTGCATAATTATCATTAATAATAGTTGCAGTGGTCTTGTACGGTTAACACAATCAAACCTTAAGATACAATAATTAACTACAAGAGTAAAAAACTGTTATAATTATGTTAATTTATGTAAAATTGCCTAACTGACGCTTAAACAAGGTATTTGTGCAGTAGCTCATAACTTAACAATTTTCATTTTATTACAATCCTGCAATTTATATCTATCTTCAGCTACTCCTACTAATCTGTATATAGGGCTTAAACAGCAACTATTATTTGCATTTGTGCTTAATTTCGTATCATTTGATCAACATGCATCAACGACGTTTATTTACATCCAAAACTGTTCGAGACGTTCTGAACAATTCGCAGTAGGCCTATGTCTTTCCTGCGCCGCGTGAGTTAAGTTTATGTAGTCATGTAGTCAGCAGCATGTGCATAACATTATAACACACATGTGCGATCATTGGTGGGTTAACATCTTTCCATGGATGTAGGCTACTGTATCGTTAGGTGGATTTCTTTGAAGTGGCCGGCGGCGGGCGGACGGTAGCTCCGCCTATTGCGGGCGTGACAGCTGTAAGACTTAAAGATAAATTAAGGCCTATCGGTTAGTTTTCATGCAGTTGAATTGATACAGATTTAAATTTTATACAATTTTACACCTTAGAACCACGTTTATCCACGCTCGCATGTCAACGACTTGTCCGATCTGTTATTTCTGTCATGCCAATAAGCCACAGACTAAAAACAATCTTTCACAAACGCAGCATTTTTGGAATAAATCTATTGGCTAAGGCTTGAATTACATTTCAGTTGCTTGAAAGCCTGACACACTAAAGCTGTCAAAGTCAGTCAAATTGGCTAAAATTTATTTGACTTCCACTTTCTAACATGAAAATCATTTGAGTTAAGCTTTGACCTTGACTCAAGTCAAATATCACTTGACTTTAGCTTAAGGGTGATAAAAAGGTCGTCAATTTGTATAGCGCATCGTTGCAAACACGCCTCTAATGCGCTTTCGTCACTAACCAGAGCCGCCTGCCGCACGGCTACTGTGTGCAGCCTGCAGACACAGGCTGGTGCAGCGGCCGGCTAGGCAACCCCAGTCAGCTGTACCAAGGTCCCCACCTTCCGTAACCCATGTAAATGAGTTACTACTCATTTTACCGTCCCGCGGAGGTAGAAGGCTGAGTCGACCTTCGATGTTTCGGTGTAAAGTCTGCTCATTTCAGACACTGTAAGTTCACTTCCTTAATTCATTTACCCCGTTCCCAGCGTTGCTAAACAATGGAAATAATACAACGAACGAATGGAACGACACAAGACCGTGCGGATTATTTAGGCCTAGTCATTCATTTGCGCGTAATCACCAAGCACGAACACATGCGAAAGAAGCCGGACGCTTGTCATTGATAATTGATCGCGCGGCTTCTCTTTCTTGACATTCACACGGCGAGCACCAGTAGATTGATCAGTTGCGGCTGCCTTTCTGTGTGAAGGAAAAACCGATCGATCTACTGGTGCTCAGCTCACCTTCTTTGCCGCTCGTTGGCTATCAGTGGCAGAGCCACCGGTTTAGATCGTTCCTGCAACCTTATCAAAACTTCCCCCTTCCACCCGTCTAGATCGTTCCTGTTGCCAAATGCATCTTATTACAAATTTAGAACTTATGGATTTGCACGTTCTGCATTAAAATACAAAGTCGAGTGCAGAGAGGACGTCCGTTGAAAAATATATGTTTTTTCTCATATCTGCATATCGTAAGTATGAGAGTAAGACAAAAAACCTTGACATATTTCGTATGATCTATTACTACAGAAAACAAATGACAGTCGAGGGTTAATGGTCATTGGTCAATGGTCATGGCAACATAAAGATGAAAACAAAGTATTTAGGCCGCCTACAAAAAGCGTGGGTTGACAACGGTATACCTAAATTACAATGAAGACTGTAAGCCTATTATTATTTTTTAACCCTTATTATTATTATTATTTTTTTTTACCCTCGGTACTTCGT
>Ga0209367_1009007_pt1 | contig 13617 bp, 8 predicted proteins | sample WorMetLIZISLAND2_FD_187412 | JGI IMG/M metagenome (GOLD analysis project Ga0209367, IMG submission 187412) | Marine gutless worms symbiont microbial communities from Max Planck institute for Marine Microbiology, Germany - Olavius geniculatus... ... | reverse complement strand
CTCTGTCACCAAGCAGTATAATTTGGTACCGGTCAAAGGGCGGTGATGCCCCGAGGCTGGGAAGGTAACCGTAGGTCTGGCGTCGCACTGGCCATGCGTCACGGACTCAAGTGGTTTATCCACCTACGGGCTCAATGGCCGTGAGTGGGAGATGAGCACCCCGCCTACGCCCCAGTTGGGGCATGGTCCTTTTTACCTTTTAAGGAGGAACGGCCAGGCTGAGTTGACTTTGGACAATAACGATACGAATAAGCAAAAAAAAAACTGTAGATGCCACGTGCACAGAGATAACAAGCAGCCACTAACACATAGAACAAACGTAGTGCAAAAATTTCACATTATACAGAAAAAGAAATATACAATACATCACATTCCATCATAAAGGCAAAATGCAAAAGTACACCCTAGCAAGCACATAACGACAACAATAACAATGCAAAGAACAAAAAGTTCTTCCCAAGCCATTAGGCCCTCACAGAGTGGTGATGACCTATATTTACTAAGTCCTTCGTCGGACACCAGTTTACACTGCAAGACAATAGATACGGAGCTAGTGCATCGCGTGGTGTGCCTGTTTAAGCCCCAGCTTTCACTGATACTCACTGCACCTACCAAAAAGGGATGGCCAAGCTGAGTTGGCCTGGGACAACAACAATATAAACAAGCAAAACAATGTCATTGATGAAAATGCAGATATAACAAGCTGCCATTAATTCCCCATAATAATTCCTGATGACAATGATGTCTGTTAAGTACACTATTTACAGTAACTGCGCAGGCACGGAAATTTTGCACAGCAGTTAAAGCTAAAAAACAAATGCCCTTTAAAAAATCAAAAAAGTTATTTAAACTATTAGAACACTAAGAATGGAAAACTGCAAAACCGCATTTAAATGCTAAGTAAATTAAACGAAATGAAATAAACAATTTCCACAGTATATTATCAATGTGATGGTGATAAATATACTAACTAGCACAAATGCATAGATATTTCACGCAGAGCATGATGCATACCAAGATATCACTGTTTTAAATGTTATGCAATCACGTTTACATCATAGTTTTTATATTTCAAATTTTTATTCGTTCACTGAAGCAGTTAGACCAAAAACTCTGTGAAATAATTCTCAACATTCACTGAATGATGTAAGTGGAGGTTGTACCGTGTAAGGCTACCATTTTCGTTCAAACGGCATCTAAATGTTTAAAGAGTAAACAGATTAAGGCTAAAAGGTGTGATAACCCACATCGGAGATAAGGAGCATCACCTGCCACACGGAACCATGCAGTGTGCCACCAAACACAAATGAACGTGCCCTGTCTTGACGGACGGCCAGGCTGAGTTGAAATAGCAAGAATAATGACAGCAATATTCTTGGCATATGTATGTAAAAGTAGATGGCACTTTTAACGGCAGTCACGTGCTTGGTGTTGCAGTATCACTGGGCGTCGATGTGTCAAGGATATCACAGACGAACATGGAAATGTTGATTGATGTCGTTGATAAATGTTTCACAAACTGATGTTCCAGCAGAACTGAATATCTTGGACGATCAGATGCGTTCTTCCGTAGACTACAACAACAACTACTACTACAGTGTTGAATGTTGACGACAACGACGACGAACATCATAATTATAAACATTCCTACTTCAGAGAAAGCTCAAATAACGTGTCTTTACGCGTATATTAGAGCAAAAAAACTTTCGCAGTTTACAAAGCTATGTAAGGGCGATATGAGTCAACACTCAAAAATGGCAAAAATGGTTTCAGAGTCACAGGACCCCCCCCCTATACTTAACACTCATCACCCTTACAACAGTGTCAGCACTACCATGCTGCGCCGTGATATCTGTCATTATTCCGAACAATACAAATTAATTTGACTGAATTCTGCACAAAGTGTTTGGTAAAAAACAAAACACGGGTTTGTTGAGGGATTAAAATCAACAAATGTGCATCACAAAATCAAAAGCAAAATCCTGCAACTGAATAACATAACACTGGCACTGACCAGAGGCCGATGAATTCCTCAAAGTCTGGCGTAAATCTGCCGCTAGGTAACTGTGGTGGAGGCTCCTCGACAACTTGTTTGATTTGCTCAAATAAACTCTTCCATTCACGATACGGGAACCTGCCTGTTGCTACCTCCGACTACAACCACAGATAATATTACATTACAATACATGTTATCAGCCTATGCTTAACAGTCGCTTTGCACATGGGGTCATTTCTGACCCCATGGTCAGTAATGCGACGATATCGGCAGTTCTAAATAATACTGTGCTAAATGGTTCCATGACATTGTAGCCAAATGTGTTCTATGTCGAACAGTGAAAAAATAGCAACGATATTCTTAAAGATTTTTTAATGATTTTTTTTTCTAAACCTACCCCGTCCCCGTGTAAAACCACAGTGTAGCCTAGAAACAGTGGCGACGGGACCGCGGGAGGTGGTAATTGATACGGTACATGGCTGCAGCTCCAGCAATCGACTCTGCGTGTAGTAGTGCGTGGAAAGATATCACTGCTGATAGGCAATAAATAAACCGTCACGCTCACAGGGAAGCAACCTGCTGGGGGTGTGAGTGGGATGCTAACAGTTGACACCTTGAGCTGCGAACCTATCCGTACACGGCTTGCACTAGAAATGTTTCATTGCTGCTCATCATCTGCACGATATATTTTGTCATCGTCTGCTGAGTCGTCCAAGATCGTCGTCGTTTTACCGTCTGCAGCGACTGACAAGGTGCTTTATGCCCACTGCAACAAACGGTATACATCCTATCACTCAGTTATAAGGTTTCAGAGGTGGTCGTCACCGGCATTGCACCCGACATCCTCCCACTTGTTCATTTGTCGACCTGGTGTGCAAGCAGCACATCACGTCTATCAGCGCGATCGCATGTCCGACGTGCACCCCGGGTGGGCCGTTCGAGTTGACAGAACTGCTAATGACTTATACAGCAGGTCGCCGGCAGCTGCGGTGCTCTGAATACCGTGAGACTGCTTGAGTTTCAGGCTGACAAAGGGTGTAAATAATGTACAATAGCAACATTATAACAAAAAGTTTTGCGCCAAACAGCCTACAGTTCTTGTAGAGAAGGCATCTTGCTAATAAACTGTAAAATCAGTTCTTATGTACGTGTATAATTAACAAAGATATTATGCTCTGAGTTTGGGTCATTTTTGACCCCATGCACAAACGACTAAACTATTTCCGATGTGCAGACGGACTGTTAATTTACTAAATTTTGCAATACAAAACATTGGCAAGCGGCTACCGCTGACTGCAATAACAGACAAACTACACTACAGATACATTGCAGCATATTACAATACACCGAAATAAATTACTGTATGTTACTTCACATGACAATACATTAAATTTGTAGGAGGGCTGGCAGATGCAGCAGTTAACCAATACACAAGAAAAAATCTAATGCATGTTGTGGTTAAAGCTATAATTAAATTAAAGGTCTTATAAATCGATACGAAGAAGTTTTTCTTGTTGGACGGAATTGGAATTGGCTGATTTCAATTGTCATAAGATGCCTAAAAAGTGATCGAAAGATTTTTGTCGTAAAAAAATTGTCGTAAGATGTTATGTGAATTAGCACATTGGTGTAAGATCACACCACGTCTGCAAAATACCATAAAATTGTCGTAAGATGTTTTGTGAATCGAGCCCCAGTACTGTAAACTGACAGAGTCAGTATGCTGGCAGTCTTGGTAATAGAGCCTACTATCCTGCAGAACTTGTAGTTGCAAACATAACTATCGCTGTTACTCATTGCAGCTACATATGTCAGGCTGTGCTGGCCTGAATACGTTGTTCAACACTAAGATGATGTATGTAAGAATGATCACCCATCTTCGTACTGACCCGGCTTGATGATACCAGTGATAATACCACTATGTAAGAGCTATGTAAGAAGATCAGATCAAATCACATAATTACCATCGTGATGCCAAAACTCCAGACATCCGATGTCACACCGAAACCCTTGTTGTCAGGGCTTGGAGTAACTCTTTCAGGCTGTAAAATTAAAACATGACTAAACATCCGAAAAATCACCAAAACATTTCAACCCATTAGTTAAGCACTAACTATTAGATATACACTGAATTTACAGATATAAACCAGACCCCACAAAGATTGCCACAATTCAAGAAACATGAAAAACTGGTCAAGTTTGTCTGATATTTCACACATGCAAACTTAAAAACCAAAGAGTAAAAACAATTCAGTAAATTTAGTAATTTTAGTAAATGAACATGGCAATATCAATTGCAATCACATTTAATATAATATACTCAATATAATATATATATAATATAATTTAATTTAATATACATTACAGAAAAGCTTAAGTCATGGCAGCAACATCTGATCTTCTTCTTCAACAACTGATTCAAAAATGATAGAGATAAATTTCTGTTCAAAAGCTCCTTTGCAAACTTTATGTTATAGCCCTTCCCTTGTCACAACAATTTAATTAAAAATTTAAATAGATCATGCAACTGTTGTTTGGATTTCCTTTTGCCATTCGGATTCCCCGGCAATGCAAAATTTGCTTACTTGAAGACCAGCTTAGCCTTAAGTATCATAGCCAGAGTAATTTCAAGAACAAAGGCATCGGTCATATAAAAACCGAGAGAAAGAGTGCGTGCGATTGAGCATAGTTACAGACCGCCATATAGTTCTGTGTTCCAACTTGTGTCTTCGCGAGCGAGTTCACCAGGTGGCCGCTGATGCCAAAGTCACACATCTTCACCGAGCCGTTACGATTCAGCAGAATGTTGGAAGGTTTTATATCTCGATGCATCACCTTCAGCTCCGTCTTGAGATAATTTAAGGCCTTCAGCACCTGGGTAAAACAAATGTCTTCAAGAGTTCATTGAAATCAGACATACGCTCGGGCCAAAGTCTGAGATTATTTGCTTTATTTTATATGCTTGCAACATACTTTAGATAAACGAACACAAGTAAAAATATACAAGTACTTAGTCAATATCAAGTACAATTATATTTTATAAATGTTTTTGATTGTTTAATAAATCTAAATGCGGAAATGATGCAAACTGATACACACTCACTATAGACAAAAATTAGAAATTTAGCAACTACTATTTGTATTGATTACAAATATCAGCAATAAAGTCTTCCACAGCCATCAGGACATCCTCTGACTTTTGGTCAATTCCCTACCTTTTTCCTGATTGCTGTCAAGTACATTTTCAGGTTTCCTAATTTTCAAGACCAGTAGCCAAATCAAATCAAGCAACTCTTCTACAAGTGTCAAAAATCTTCTGTAGAATACCAAAATAAGATCCCCGCTGTGGTCAGCCACCTTGCCGTGGTGGTAGGGCTTTGCACCGATGACCCAAAAGATTTTTAAAATCTAGAGGTGAGGAGCTAACTAAGAGCTGACCAAACCCGTGAGAGCAGATTGCTGCACGTTACCAGTGCTTTTGTGCTGGTTTCGGCTTCACAGCCGTCTACGGCTTTATAGCCGCTACCTGTAACCTTGTGGTTACATTCGGGGACGCGCATTGGGCCAAGCTGATACAGCCTCAGCGCTGGGCAGGTGGGCAGGCTGGGCCTGTCCACCCTGGAGGTAAGGTAAGGTACTAAAATAAGTTTAAACAAACCGAAAAGGCGATTACGCTGAGCATATCTTCCTGAAACATGCCACGGACTTGATGAACTTTCTGGTAGAAAAACTCTAACGAGACATCCATCACTTCCATACAGATCCATACATTGCCCTGTACCATATTAAAAATGCACGCCACAACATTACAGTACATGTATTACAAATTTTTTTTAAAACTCTTATTCAACATATAACATGTTTAAAAATTATTAAACTGTCAAAAATAACTGAAATGTGGCTTACGTATAAACTTAATGTTAGTTATGGTTGGTATAAACTTTTTCGTTTCATTTTGTATATCGACATCATATGTTTCACAAACAGACAGATGTAAAAATAACAACGTAGAAATAAACCTACACATTGTTACAAATTACACATAATAATTATATTAACATACTCAAACTGTTTGCAAAATCTGAATTTACAAATAAATCAAAAATAAGTCATTAATCATATTATCGATGATAGTTAAAATACCAAAAACTACATAATTATACCAATTACACCAATTAATTAACATTTTTTTATCACTCAGAACAATTTCTTGTCCCAAACATACTATGTGCTTTCCAACTAAAATTCACTTTCCATTTTCTATATAATCGCAGAGATGGACAGTGCGGTCATTCAACATTCTTGAATAAAGTCAAAATTATTGAGACAAGATGCACGTACGTCGACAAAGAAGGCACCAAAAAATTGGACGATAAAAGGACAGTCGGCAGCGGCCATGCTGAACTTCAGCTCACGTAGCAGTTTGCGTTCCTCCTCGGCATCTGACGTGAATGGAATAGTCTGACACATCCAGACGTGACAACTCGCCACAATCTTATAAGATCAACTTGACGGCAAAGCAACTGCACTTAAATTTTACTTTGTTGTATTGTATGAGCCATCCATCTGTGGGCAGGCATAACTATATAGACTTCAGTATTGGTAATGGTAGCAGCCATGCGAACTACAGACATATGACCAAACCATCAAGGCCAACTCAACCTGGCCATCCCTGTGTGGGTTAACATGGCAATGGTTACAACCATTGGTAAGAAAAAATTCGAAGAGTTCTGCATAACAGAATGAATGCCTTCTAGGAAGACTCTTAGCAAGCACTTGAGATTTACCCGAATATACACTGACTAAGGTATAATCTACATCCCAAAACACTCAAATGTGGCCCATTGGGCACACACATTATAGCTTGCTAGAATTTATTAAGGGTAACTGTGTAATCAAATTTACACTCCACGATAACATTAGCCAAGCTGAGCGAGTATCCCCAATCAGTCAGATTTACACAGTAAACACTTGCAAGGCCTTTGCCAATGAATAATGATCAAATTATAATGTATACATATGTATTCACGAAAAGTCACAGAAGACTGAAAAGACCCGAAATGATGATTGTTATGGTAACAAAAACTAATGCAGAAAACTGCAGATGGCCATTATCAGCAATCAGCCATATTTGCCCCAATCATTCAGTTTACCTGATATAACAAATCATCATGCAGTGATGTGGACTGTACCTTGACAGCCATCACTGCCGCTGACGGCACATGGCGCATCTTCTGTACATGGCCATGCGCTCCCTGACCAAGAACAGACAGCTTCTCCAGTGTAACGGCATTCAGCTGGTACTCAGAACCATTGTATTTGAATGTTGTCGAAGGCTCAATTGGTGGACCTCTGGACAAGACCACACCAAACTACTATAACTCTGCCATATCCATAATTTACCAGAGTGTTTGCTGCACACATAATAATGTTCATTGTGGAGTAATGCAGACTTAACACAGGCCAGGAAACACTTTTCGACAGATTCACTATTGAAAAACTATGCTAATCTGAATAGGCCTCATGTATAATTATCACACAAATGTGGGACATTTAATAAAAAATAACTCATCAAAATTCATAACTTTGTCAACTGTGATCACTTTTCCAAATTCTTTCACAAGCACACAGTGAAGTAAGTTTGCAACAAAATGATCATTAAAAACGGCAAATGATTTACAGTATGCCAAGTAAATATTACTTTTGAGAAGCTAGCCTAAAATTGAAAATAAATAAAAATGACCTCAGATAAAAATGTGGCAAAGCCACTGTAAAACATTATTTAAGTATAATCTTTTAAACTTGAACTACAAGTCAATAACTTTCACAGCGGTAACTACCTACTCTGTTAAAGCACTGCATTCAAATCATGAAATAATTATGTATACGAGGGTCATCCCAAAAGTTTCAGGCCTCGACATATTAGACAACAATATTTTCCACAATCTATACACCAGTAAAACTTACATCCTTTACAAACTCTAATGAGTCAGTTGCAGATATGACGTCGTTGTAATTTATGACGTCACAGAGCATTAAACGGAAGCAATTTCCAGCATCAACGAAAGAGGCTCGAGTCATTCGTCATCATGGATAGCGGACAACATCATTATCAGATTTCAGATTTCAAAACAGATAATAGTCACCAGGGGTAAGATCGTTGCTGTATGCAAATTGGTCTTGGTGTAGAAAGTCATAGTCGTAAACAGCCAGCTGGGTAACACTATACTTCGGAATGGACTGCAGTGCTGAAATTTGAAGAAATTGCGCAGGGCTTGCTTCCGGGCCCCTCCTGGCCCACCTGTCCATCAGGGGCCCATGTAACTAGTCACGAATTCTGATTGGCATTTCATTAACACAAATGATATAATTAACGGCTAAATTTTTAATAACATTTTTGATACCATCAGATATTGGCATTGCAGCATATTTTGTCTAAAGTGCTTTGATTTCTGGCTACCACAGATTAGGCTATATTATATTCAGAGACCCAAATGAGAAATTCATAAACGTATATATCAGGGCTTTCATAAAATTAGATGCCAAGGAGCCTCACTTTGGTAAATCCAGCTACAGACTGAAATAGTTTCATGCAACAATCAGCCAGATTCAAATGCTGCTTGCGATAGCACTCCAAATCATTTCAGCTTAATGCCCTATGACGTCATAAATTACAATGACGTCACTTCCATAATCTGCTCACATGAATACGCCAGGTAGGTACCTTTTACTGATATATAGACAATAAAAAATTTTTGTCCAATATACTAAGGCTCAAAACTTTTTGAATGCCAATTGTATTTGTATAAAGTCGTAATTGACTCAAATGCTCTTATTTGCGGCTAGCGCAAATGTAGGCTATTGCATGTTCACATATGCAAATAAAAAATTCAAAAAACGTATTTGTTAGGACTTTCACAAAATCAGATGCCACGAGGCTCCACTTTGGTAAACCTAGCTACAGACTGGAAAATTGTCATGCAACAGTGAGCCTGATTCTATGCTGTTTGTGTTAGCGCTCCAAATCGTTTCAGTTTAAAGCTATATGACGTCATAAATTACAACAACGTCATATCCGCAACCGACTCATTATAGTTCGTAAAGGATGTACGTTTCACTGATGTATAGATTGTAGAAAATATTATTGTCTAATATGTCGAGGCTGGAAACTTTTGGGATGGCCCTCGTAGCTTGTCACTGTAGCCTCTAGCCACTGGCTAGTAATTAATGCACTACCTTAATGCAGCAGGTGGACCCACGCTAAGTCGAGTGAGACCTGATGAACAACACAAGAAACAGTATATAAAATTTAATGCTGGTTATTACTGCAGATGAGATGTTACAGTAGCGTGGTCTGTCACTGTCTCTCTGTCTGTCTGACTCTCATGCAGGGTGCTAAATCTATTGGACAAAACGAGATGGCATTTGACAAGACCAATCATTAAGTACAAAATTCAGAATAAGGTTACAGATGAAAAACCAAGTAAATTCTACCTTAATCTATCAGAAGAAATATAACTAACTTCATCCTCACATAACTAGAAGCCGGGTTGCAATGATGGTTAGTTATCCATACAATAAATATGCTATCAGTTACACATTCAATCAATAACATATACAGGGTGGGCCAAAAAAACGGACCTGTTTGAGCGCTGATAACTCAGCGATGGTTAGTGGTAGAAAGACGTGTTATACGTCAAAAGTTTCAGAATGCTGTAAAAGTGAAATACACCGTACTGTATAAAACAATAAACAGCCAATCTAATATTCAAAAATAGCAAAGAATACTCAAGACATCGAATTTAGAAACCGGCAGCAACAGTAGCCGGATACGTTACCGCCACGGGCGGACCTCGGCATCATCTGCTCAAACGATAGCACGAGTTAACAATTTTGTGACAACTGTCGCAGACGATGCAAATAAAAGTATGGCAACGCGCAATAATGTCCACGACGTGCAAAAACAACAGCGCATGGAAAACTTTGCGAACGAAAATCGCCGACAGGAAAAGTTGTTGAAATTTCCTGAATACGGTGAGTCATATGCATTTCCGCTACTAAAACGTAACTTTTATTATGAACGTAAACGAAACAAACAACGAAAAATATGAGCTCAGGCCAAACCGAGCTCTGGAGTCTGGAATCTCAGCAATCGCGAAAACAGCGCGTTGTATTTCCGGGCGACTGCACATCGGTCGCACCTTTGCTACGCGCCGTACGCGGTTCTGTCTGCTGTCTGTAACGCATAAATTGTGGCTAAACAATAGATTTTATTCTTATCGGATAACTAACCGTATGAAGAAATAGGCCTAAATAAGTTTGCCCGAAGCTACTAACCTGCAGTGCACTAGCGTAGCCATAGGGCGGGTGGCACGTGCTTCCCAGGGGCCTAATCAGTCACTAAAACGCTTCATTTTAGCACAATAAATCGAAAAAGTTTCTGAGAGGGGGCACATAGCCCAATCTACAGACCTTTCTCCCTGGTTGGGAGATAGACCCTTCGTTTCACCCCACCCTTCAAGTGCCTCCTACATCCAGATTGTGGCTAAACCAGTGCTAACCTGCGGTCCTGTGCGATGGTACTATTGCTGTCCCCCTATGGACAGCTATCTTCCTAAAAAGCGGGTGCCGATCGCCAGAACTTGCATGGCGTACTACGGCTAAACTGTATCAACGTATGGTTATACAATACAGGCTACGGACATTTACAAATAGCCTATCTAATGCCTACATTACCGGTTCTCCCCTACCCTCCATGCAGGTACTGAACTAACCAGTCATTCACATAAACTTGTCTACCGACACCGATGTACACTCGGCTTTCCCTAGCGACAGCTAGGCTTCTTGTTGAGTTCATAAGCACTTATGTGTTTTCCACTTTTCCGTTATTTTGTCTGCAACATAACTTTATCCTTGCTCATTTTGCGCCTGTCACTCTCAAGACCTTTGTGCTGCGCAATGTCCTATATTTAAAAAAACTAATCATGACAAGAGTGCAACTAGCTCGATAGCATGGTTACTAGGTTATTTAGACGTGGTCCTTGTTGACTGCAATATGCTATTAGGACGATTTGGTGTAATATTTGAAAGCACAATTATACCCATAGACATTGTCTGTGACTTAGGCATAGGAATATATCATCCGTTGAATTGTAAAAGTGCATGAACGCACTTAAGCACCATACACAGTTTTTTTACGCGCGAAAGCAGCTACTGCTTTCAGCGCGTCTTAGCCATCGCAATTCTGTCCGTCCGTCTGTCTGTCACAGTCAAAAGCGGTGCAAGCTAGAATCACCAAATCTTCACCGTCGGCTGCCTGGAAGACACTAGTTTCAGAAACCGTAAAGGTTTTCCATAAATTCGAACGGGGTCACCCTGAACGAAGGTGCTAAATGAGAAGGGGGTGGGCAAAATTTGCGATCTTTGGCCAATAAGTCGCTGTATTTCAGTAACGGTGCGAGATAGGGCCTATAGGTTACTATTAATCACTAATAGGAAATCGTACATTGGCTCTCGATTGGCGCCGAATTCAATGACCTTGAACGACCTTGAACGCCAATATAGGGGGTTTTATGGATTTCTTTGGCGATTTCGGGCTAGGACACAAGTCTATATCATTCACAAGGTGGCGCTACGGAACTATTGTTATGCGATCCAAATAGAGAATTTGTTATTTGTATATTAACTTAGCGTGAACACCCCAATTTTCAGCTAAACAACTGAACCGGAACAGCTATGGGCTTTCGCGCATCTCGTGAGCATTAGCTCAAATTTCTTGTATACCATAACTAGTGTACAGAAAAATCAGTGGCAGATCTGTGATGAGATCTGGACAGTTTGCTCGCAGCCCGTTACGTGCGCTGCACGCTGAGTGTGCTGGCACGCCATCCTGCTGAAAAATGAATCTGGTGGGCAGCCAGAGAACAATAATTAAAAGAACAATAATTAAACGGTAATTAACAATCAAAATAAATTAATGTTTATTAAAATGTCACCGTGACATCATCGACAGTAACGTGGTAACCGGTTTTTGAAAATTAAATTGCATTTTTGGCTTGAACATTTTTAAGCTAAAAAATCGGCAGGTGGTCACGTTAAAAAATTTATAACTTCGCCATTTTTCAACCGAATCACACTTTACTTGGCAATAAGATTTAGAAGCTTTGAATAAGAAAAATTGTAAAATTTCAAATAAAAATTCCAAACAGTTGCTGAGAAAACAGCAAAAAACTTTAGGGGTTTACTTTTTTGCCACACCCTGTAGATGTCATATTTTAAGGCTATAATGCATCAAATTCGATTTCGGCTAGGGCTCTACCCCAGAGTGAGTGAGTGAATTATGTACAACGTCCCGCCCGACACAGTATAGGTCATTTTGAGAAGGGTTCTTCCAGGCAATGCACACAAACACAAACTCCACCCCAGACCCCACTAGGAAAGCTCACAACGCTCCTCCAGACCCCCTAGCTGGAATTTATGGGTCCTACTGCTAAGGAAAAGGAAGGAGTGTACGAGTGTATGTGTACGAGGGAAGAAAAGGGAGGGGAGGGGACAGCAACAAAGAACACAGGAAGTAACAGGAAGGAAAAAAGGGAAGGCAAGGCATGGTAGAGAAAAAGGTAGAAGAAGAGAGGGTAAAGGAAGAAAGAGGAGGGAAGGAAAAAAACAGGAAGGGAAGAAGAAGGGAGACTCCAATTCACATATCTGGCTATGCCACCACTGTAAGAAAATGCCAATTTTTCTTTCTCTTAGTGTCTGTGCTTCACTAACAAAATACACTTCACTGCTCATACACAAGCAGCGATACAAAGCAAAGAAACCATGAAACTATACTGATCAACCTAAATAATTAGAGCTGTCAAAGCGTTAATTTTTTTAAAGCATTAACGCACTGCGTTAATTTTTTTAACACATTAATTAACGCGTTATTAACGCACCCAGGCCGGTCGAGAGGGAGAGTAGGGGGAAGTTACCCCGAACCCCACAACGTTTGAAGGGCTGTCTGTAGAATATAGAAAGTTAGAAAGCAAATAAAAACACATTTTCCAACAATAACTGACGTTAGCCTGTCATCTAAATAATATTTATTTACAGTAGTGATGGAACGGCAACAAGTTTGTTACTTGAATTCATTCAACTGTCAAATAAGTTTAAATAACTACAGTTTGACAAAATATTGGAACTTTTGCTTCACTGAATTCAGTAAATTAAATAAATTTAAGCATGTGCATTAATTTTTTTAACACGCACTAACTTATTAACGCATTAACGCGTTAATTAATGCATTAATTTGACAGCTTTATAAATAATATGTTAAAGGTCCATAGCCACGGTCAAACTCACTCGTGCAATTTCTGTAGATTTAAATTAGACATTTAACCTCGCATATATAAAATGTCAATTTGAGCTTCATAAATATATGAAATTAATGCGTGAATTCAAACAAAATGCAGCATTACATTACGTTATGCGAAATATTATAATCTATCAGTACCCACAGTGACGTCATGACCCTAGCCCATATTGATCATGAATATTAATGGCTAGCCGACGACGTCATCATTCTAGGCTAGGCCATAGCCTATATAGACGTCATGAATATTAATTCATGACGTCTATAG